>OOFW01000026.1_pt1 | contig 18101 bp, 13 predicted proteins | sample 1670271 | NCBI WGS metagenome assembly OOFW01 (sample SAMEA98137918, study PRJEB22522) | marine metagenome | biome: marine biome; feature: marine water body; material: sea ice | place: Arctic Ocean | collected 07-Sep-2015 | depth 1.32 m
TGCTAACTACGGTTATTATTTCCAATCGTGCACAAATCGTTGGGTAAACCATGAAAGCACTAGGTTTTAGAGAATGATTTGATGCTGCCGTAGTAGCCATAAAACGAGATGGCGAATATTTATCTGGCAAACATGGCGAAATTAAACTGCAATCAGGCGACTTTTTATTACTTGCTACTAGCCCAGACTTTATGCAAAGGCATAACCTCACAAAAAACTTTTTTATTCTATCTGAAAAGAAAATGGAAAAAAAACTAAGCCGCCGTCAGGATTGGATCACACTAGGAGGTTTCTTAATTACCGTAACCTTAGCAGCTACTTCGGTTATAAATTTAGCGACTGGTCTATTATTTTTTATCTCCATATTAGTAATAGCTGGCGTAACAACCAACAACGAAATTAAGCGCAATATACCGCTCAACCTAATAGTAGTAATAGTTGGAGCGCTGAGTCTCGCCACTGCACTTGAGAAATCAGGTGTTATACAACAAATCATGGAACTAATTGGTCCTTGGGCCACTAGTGTAAGCCCTATATGGGCGTTAGTAATGGTGTATATATTAACCTTAATACTTACCGAACTGGTCACTAACAACGCGGCGGCCGCACTAATGTTCCCCTTAGCCTATGGACTTGTTCAAACCCTAGGCGTTCCCATTATGCCTTTCGCATTAGCTGTAGCTTTCGCCGCTAGCGCCAGCTTTATCTCACCTTATGGATATCAAACCAATCTGTTGGTATTTAGCGCTAGTAACTATAGATTTAAACACTTTATAAAATTTGGTTTGCCAATATCGATATGTTATTCGACTATTGTGTTGACGTTACTGAAGTACTCTTATGGGCTTTAGAAGCATCAGCTTAAAGTAACTTTGATTTTAAAATGTTGTAACTATTCAGCCACATAAAAATATATTTTGGCGGGATACAATATAAAAGGCAATAAAACAGATTGTCATATCTACTTCGCAAGTCATCCAGCTTAGTTTATTATGCGCCACTCACAATATTTTAGTTAAAACTACTAGGCTAGTATGTCCGTCAACGCACTCTATAACGACCTTTCAGGCTATTACGATTTGATGTGTGTGGACATCAACTACCAAACTCAAAGCAACTGTATTCGAAGACTACACCGGATTTTTGGTAACAACGGAATGACACATCTTGACTTAGCCTGTGGTACGGGTCCACATGTACGTAATTTTATAGATTTTGGCTATCAAAGTAATGGTCTTGATATTAATCAACCCATGTTAGATATAGCAACAACTCGTTGTCCAGAAGCGGGATTTTCTTTGCAAGACATGAGTGAATTTTCTGTGGAAGAACCATTAGATTTAATGACTTGTTTCTTGTATTCCATACATTACAACGTTGGTATTGAAAAACTAAGAAACTGTATTATAAGTGTACATCGCGCATTAAATACCGGAGGTGTTTTTTGCTTTAATGTGGTCGACAAAACAAAAATCAACAACAAACTATTTGTAACAAATACAGTTCAACAAGAACAGGATTTTTTCACTTTCAGATCTGGTTGGCATTACTGTGGTAGTGGTGATGAGCAGTCTCTAAAACTCAGTATTGAAAAAACAAACACTGAAGAAACTCAAGCATGGCATGACGAACATGCAATGGTTGCTTTCAGTTTTGATGAGTTAATAGAGATATTAAAACCTTACTTTGAAATCCATATTTTTGAGCATGACTATGAAAAACTCCTTCCCTATGACAAAACTTCTGGAAACGCAATTTTCACCTGCGTGAAAATTTAGCAAAAAATACAACCTATAGTTCTGGACGAATAAACACCTTATTGAAAAGGCTATAGATGAGTTCATTTCACTGTAGTCTGACACAGAGGGATAATCCCGTTATTTATTTTGGCAGTAATAAGATGATAGTGGGTTGTTTGGTAATTATTTAAACGGAGCTACTGGCGCTGTCATCACAGTCGATTAAACCTTTTAATTAGCAGAATTGGCTGCATAAAATTATCTTGTGGCAGTAAAATCAGCTGATAAAAATTTGCTGTCAACAAGCACTTTAAGAAATAACATGAATTTCATTCATTTGGTTTTTGTCTAAAATAAAATAATAAACTGCCTATTATAATAAAAATGGCTGTCATCAACCAACTTCCGAGACTGGCTTGATATGATAACCAACCGCAAACAAAAATAGCTAAGAAAGGGATACTTTTACCAAGTGGTAGAAACCATTGGTTTTCTTTAATAAGTTTTGGATGCATCTTGATCAGTGCCAATATAGAAATCAAGTATCCCAGAAGCCTTGCTAATGAAGAAATAATGGCTAACCAAACAAAACTTCCTGTAATCGCTAAAAATGAAGCAATAACACACAGAAATAAAATAGAGTTCTTAGGTGATTGATTCTTTCTTGAGACGACTGCAAACCATTGAGGTAAATTACCTGTTTTTGCTAATGCATAAGTCATCCTTGGTGCAGTAAATACAATGGTAAACAGATTCCCAAAAATAGATATGCCTGCCGCTATTGTGATGATTATCATACCGTAACTTCCCATCATTACTGAAGCTGCGTCAGCAAGGGGTGTTTTAGTATTTGCTAAATCATCAATTACAGATATAGATATACTTTGAATACAAAAGTATAAAATGATGGTAAATATTAGGGTGTAGGATAGGGCAAATGCAATGTTTTTCGTAGGGTTTTTGCTCTCACCTGCAGGCACTACAGCACCTTCAAACCCAATAAAAGCATACACTAGTAACAGTAAAGCACCGTTAAAATTTGTTATGTCACTTAGGTTATTTGAAAATATTTTTTGAGGTTCAATATAAGATAATCCAACGATTAAAAAACCAAATAAGGGTATTAATTTAATCAGAGTTACTATATTTAAAAATTTGATCACACTTTTTACACCAAATAAGTTCAATGATGTAAGCAATAAAATCACAGCTAAAATGGTTATATTGTGCAAAAGGCCTTCATTGACAACTGGAATAAATAACCCCAAATAAAAGACTAAGGCATTACTATTAGCTGCTAATGCAGTGACCCTACCAATATATAATAACCACGTAGTCTGAAAAGCCACAAAGCTGCCAAAAGCTTCTTGCGCATAAAGTACCGGGCCACCGTTATCTTTAAAATGACTAGATAGCTGTGCAAAAGATAAAATAATAGTGGCCATCAGCACACCACAAATCAAAAACATCCATGGACTAAAATTTCCGCTTAGTTCTGCTGCTGCAGAAGGTAAAGCAAATATTCCTGCGCCAATTAAGCCGTTGATAGCAATGGCGGCAATTCCAATTTTACTGATTGCTCTGGTCAGTTGCTGTTTATATTCAGACATAAATACCTTGTCATTATATTTGTATTGGGGCTTGTATTTTTATGGTTGAGACTTTGGCTCAGAAGTCAGAAATCAATCGTAAACCAATTTACAGTAGTAACAGAAATATCTTAAAACCACTATAGTGGACAACCACCGTAACCAAATTTATAAATAAATTCAGTAAAATAACAAATTGAAAAATTTATCATGATTAGAATAGTCGGGAAGGATACCGCAGTGACATAAATTGATGGAGCAACCAATTAATGCATTCTTTGTCAGAACCGGCACTGCGCGGTGTAAATATAAGCGCAGCGTATGCTTGTAAAATTAAAAAAACTAGGCCGCTGTTTTAGAAGACCCCTCTACAGCAGCATTTATCTGCTCCATCTCAAGAGCAGTCAAATCCCGCCACTGCCCAGCCTTTAATCCACCTAACCTCACCGACATAATCCTGGTACGTTTAAGCTTAACCACTTCGTACCCCAAATATTCACACATCCGACGAATTTGCCGATTTAACCCTTGTGTCAACACTATCCGAAAGACCATTTTACTCTGCATGGTCACCGGACATGGCTTAGTAACAGTATCTAAGACAGGGATACCATTGGCCATTTTCTTAATAAAGTGTTCAGTTAATGGTCGATTAACCGTCACCACATATTCTTTGTCATGAGCATTCTCGGCACGCAAAATTTTATTAACGATATCGCCGTCACTTGTCAAAAAAATCAAACCTTCAGAGGGTTTATCTAAACGGCCTATAGGAAAGATTCTTTGTTTATGGCCTATGGCATCAACAATATTACCTTTGATATGTAACTCAGTCGTACAAGTGATACCTTCAGGCTTATGATAGGCAATATACACACGATCAGCTTTATCGGTGGCACTGGCTTGAATGAGTTGACCATCCACCGTCACCACGTCATTAGGGGCCACTTTAGTGCCTAATTCAGGGATAGTGTCGTTTATTCTGACTCTTTGTTGCTCAATTAATTTATCAGCTTCACGCCTAGAACTAAATCCTGAGTCACTGATAAATTTATTCAGCCGTATCAATGTACTTTTATCTTGCATATATCAACCCACAAACAAAGGTTCAATTCGCTTAAGTAAAGTGATGTCGCTTTTACTTAAGGCTCCTGCTCTGATCCAAACTTTCAGCAATAACATCAAATCTAGACTCTCTCCGGATTGTAACTTCTGCGCCATCAATTGCATTTGAATAGATTGACGTTTTTCTGCATCTTTTTTGGGTGAGTCTTTTTGTGCCACGATTTCCATTTTAATGGTTAAATCATGTCGTTCGCTAGTCTCACTCAGTTCACGAAAACATTGCTGCCACTGTTTGCTTAGGCTGGTCACACAATCGGGTATTTCGCTATCTGTTTGCCACATTTTTAATGCATTAAACAAGTCTTGGTACGATTGGCTTTTAGCAGATTTAACCAGCTCTGTTAATTTTAACTGCTGTTGTTCAACAACCGTCTGTATCCGTTGTTCCAACGCTCGACGTTCACGCATTGGTAAAGAGGTTATCTCGTCAATAACGGTTTGCTTGTCCTGTAAAACACTTTGCACACTGGCCTTATCACTTGCACTACTGAATAATGTTTCAAACTGTGTAACCTGCTCTTTGACTGACGCCACTTGCTGTTTAAGCTGTGTTTGCTGTTGTTGACTTGCCTCGGCTTTTTTGGCAAATAAACTATCATTAGCCTCGCGAAATGCAGGCCATAATTCCGATTCGGCTCTTTTGCCCGCATGTTCAACAGTTTTCCATGTCTGTTGCAATTTCTTCGCTTGTTCTATGGCCTCATCAACAGACTCTAGCTCTAGCAACTTTTTAGCTTTTGCTAATAATGCCTGCTTTTTCTCAGCATTTTCTTGATAGAAAGCTGACACTTTTTTCCTAAGTGGGGTCAGTAATTGTTGGTAACTGTCGAACAATGCATTGCGCTGCTTAAAGTCCACCTCGCCAATATTTTTCCATTTTTGCTGAATGCTTCTTAATGTTTTAGTCAGGTCGGTTGCGCCGCCATCATCCTTATCTAAGGCCTTAATTTCCAACAAGACTTGTTGTTTAGCCAACATATTTTGGTGACGTTGCTGTTGTTGTTGGTCATAAAACGCTCGACATGGAGCAAAAGCTTTTTCAATTGCGCTTTCAAAGGCCAAATTTAAAACTTGATCCGACTCAGTATCTATCTTGCCCAAGCTATTCCATTGATAACGTAAAGACTTAATAGCTGTTGATTGAGCATCAATCTCTAATGGCGCAGCGATCAATGCATCCACTTCATTTAACAGTGCTGGTTTTCGGGGAGCAGCGATGTAATCTTGCCAATCTTTTAAATTTTCTATTTGTTCTTTAACACTATTAAAGGTTCGTTCTAATTGCCCTTGTTGTATTTCTGGCAAAACATTGAACCAATTTTGTACCTTTTGATACAACACCATTGCAGCTTTAAACTTACCTTGGTTAATGAGGCTTTCGATGGCTCTTAATTTGTTTCTACAACGAGAAACTTCACCATCCAATTGACTTTTTAGGACTTTAATTGCCTGTTGCCAAAGTTTTAAACGTTCATTCCACTGCTGTGACAAGTTAGCAGGAACATTATTCTTATACTTGGCAACTGTTTTACGCCATTCTTGTTTTTGTTCTCTTAGATATTCGTCTACTGCTTCAATTTGGCTGGCATCATCTGGTAGTGCTAAGCCTGTAAACTTTTCTAATAATGCCCGTCCTTTTTGAATCGCTTGTTGCAACTCTGGTAAGTCCCTTAAAGTATTTAAACTGGACAACAACTGATTGTTTAATTGTTCTAAACGTCTGTGCGCAACTTGGTTAGTGGCTGGTAATTGGCTCGTCAGGTTCTGTAGCTTCTCAATATAACAATTGATTGTTGACATAAGCGCCGCTGACTCCGTCATACCAATTTCACTGATGCGTGTAGTTAGTTGTAAAGACAGTTCTGCCAAACTTGATTCAACTTCGAACAACAGGTTATCCATACTTTTAGTTAAAGCCAACTCAGCCTGCTTTGCTTGCCAATGCGGTTTTAACAATGAAACAGTACGTTCAACACGCAAGCATATGTCTATATATTTCTGCTCAATCTCGGCGCGTTTGGGTTCTGGCAAACAAACAAAGCGAACTGCAATTTGTGAGTATTGATGGGTTAATTCTGTTTGTTGTTGTTGAATGTTCAATAAATCGCTCTGGTCTTTGAGAGCCAACATACGAGACAATACCATTTTCACTTTTTGTTCGACTTCAATCGGTACTTGTTCTTCCTTAACCCAGCCTTGAAGAGTTTCATTGATCAACTCTTTCAATACGCTTGAAACAGTTTTTTTCTGAATTTTATTGAGTAATTTTCGCGCTTGCAAAGTGTCGTTTAAGGTTTGCAAAATTGCCGTTTGAAGACTCTCATTTTGTGTGTCAAACAAGAGCTTTTCTTGTAGTTGAGACTTATCTGCTTTTTGCAGCAACTTCATCGCAAGTTCAGTATCATTTTGTATCGATTGCTGTCCTAGTAGTTTTTCGATTAAGCGTATGTCACGAGTTTCAAGAATAAACACACGTTTGTCTTGCTTGGTTAATACTTTGTTTCGCTCATCTAACAATGCATTTTCAACAAACTGCTGAGATTTTTTCTGCACTCTATCGTTTTTAGCAATCTGGGACATTTTGTACCAAAGTACAAAACTATCGAGCTTTTGTAAGGCAGCCAGACTGACCCCAGCGTCGCCGTCGTTAAAAGCCAGTTCATGCAAAATAGATTTTTGTTGAAGATCTTGTTTATTCAGATTTTCTATCGCTTGAATACGTACCTGAGGGTCAGGATTTTGATGCTTGGAACGAAAAAGGTGCTTAAAGATCATCCTGTTTAAACCGCGCTATTGTCTGAATGTTATTAGAATCTTGTTTGAGTTCTTGCTGCAGTGATTCGCGACTTCGATGAATGATTTCACCGTCTGCGCCCACAGTCATATGCTGACCGGACTTAAGAACTTTTGCCTGGTAAATCATCACCGCTTGCATAGAAGTTTCTCGTTGCTGTTCGGTCAGTGGCGAACCATCTAACCATTTACCCGTTTCTACTGCTTGTAGCAATTTTTCATAGACCGGCTTGGACATCGAGGTTACTAACCCAGTATTATACATTTTTCAATCAGACCTTTTTAAAATTATCAACCTAACACGATTAACTATATACCAAACAAAGCCAATAAGAGACGAGCCTATAGCCAGATTATATTGTAATCCATCGGGTGCTGCACCACCAAAATACATAAACCCAAAGCCTGCAACAAATAACAACATGGCCACCATGGATTGCGTTTGAATACTTTGATTTTTAAGATACTTATTAAAGTTTTGCTTGCGCACGATATCTTCAGCATCAACTGTACCTAGAGTAAAATCACAATGCTGACAACGTTGTGGTTTATCCGATATTTTTTTTCTACAAGAAGGGCAATCAATTAATGCCATCTCTTTTACTCCAGACTCACATAACCAGAATTCGAATTAAAACATATACCCTTCATCCTTGAAACTGCACGTTTGTTGGCTACCCGCATTCTCTGGCGCCGTGTAATTCCAATGATTTTGGTTATAAAAACGCGGCCTTTAGCCGCGCTGCAAAAATATATAAAGACTATTTATGCTCTTTATTAAATTTGACCCAATACTCGGCAACCGATTCTTTCATTTCTTTACGCAATAAAAAAATACCAAATAGGTTAGGCAAGGTCATTACCACTATCGCTACCGCAGATAATGTCCACACTAGTGTGGTGTCAGATACTGCAGCCCATACGAATGCTGCCACATACACTACGCGGTAAGGCATAACTGAACGTGGACCTAACAAATAAGTCATGGCCCTATCGCCATAATAAGACCATGCAATAGCGGTAGAAAAGGCAAACAGTAACAATCCAACTGACACAATATATTTACCCGATTCACCAAAGAAACCTTTAGTAAAAGCCAAAGCGGTAAGACTAGCCGAGTGTATCAAAGATTCACCTCTTACGATGATATTGTCTTTGAGTAGACTTCCATTCACCACCTTCAATGTACCTGTATAATTGTCTTCTGGATCACCTAACGAAAAAACAACATTGTCCGCAAATGAGCGAGCATTAAAAATTGTAAAGCCTTTGCTCACAGCGTTGCCGTTAACAACTTGTATCTCGCCGTTAAATTGGGTGACGCCATGACCTTCTATATTGTTAATATAAGCATAAAGAGTCTGTTTATCTGATGTGTCAGATTCAACATAATCCCCAGCTAATATATACATATCCGTGCGATCAAATGTATTAACATGCTTTTCTTTCCAGACACCAGAAGAGAGGATCACTAGACCTGTAAGGGTACAAATAATAATAGTGTCGATAAACGGTTCTAGAATAGACACCATACCTTCAGATACCGGTTCATCGGTTTTCGCAGCTGCGTGAGCTATAGGTGCAGAACCCTGCCCTGCTTCATTCGAGAACAAACCTCGGTTGACACCACGGTTAAAGGCATAAGCGATAGTTGCTCCCAAAAATCCGCCAGTAGCAGCCGAGCCGGAGAATACGTCTGAAAATACTGATACAAAAGCTGGACCAACATTTTCTAGGTTGGCAAAAATAACAGCAAACGCACCAACGATATATATTAAAGCCATAATAGGCACAATTTTGGACGTCACAGCTGCAATGCGGGTTATACCGCCTAAAATAACCAGTGCTAGACAAACCCCGAGTATACTACCCACTATTAATGGGTCAAAACCAAAGGTTGCTTCAATACTAGTGGCGATACTATTGCTTTGTGGAAGGTTACCTGTTCCAAATGAACTGATAACAGTGGCAATAGCAAAGGCAACAGCTAACCATTTCATGTTTAAACGTTTGTCCATGTAATACATGGGGCCACCAGCCATAGTGCCATCTGGTGTTTTATCACGATATTTATGCGACAACGTCACCTCGACAAATTTAGTTGTCATGCCAAAAAAGGCCGTTGCCCACATCCAAAACAGAGCTGCAGGTCCACCTAAAAATAGTGCAAATGCCACCCCACCAATGTTACCTGTACCCACTGTGCCGGAAAGCGCAGTGGTTAAGGCCCTAAAATGTGTGGTGTCACCTGGCGCGTCAGCCTTGTCATATTTGCCCGTCACTACCTTCCAAGCATGTTTAAAGTAACGTACCTGTGGAAATTTTAAGTAAATAGTAAAAAATAAACCTGTACCCAATAACACATATGGGAACCACCAAGCGCCACCCAACATGCCATCCATCGATTTAAGTAGATTATGAAAAGCTTCCAATGGTTTTCCCCTTAATTATTTTTATGTTTTATGATTATTATTATTTTTATTTTTATTTTTATTTTTATTTTTATTTTTATTTTTTATAAAAAAATCTCTCTAACGAAGAATATCAACTACCGCACGCATGGCAATCAATACATCTTCACCAAGTTGCTTGCAACGAGCAGGCGACCAACCATAGGCTGGATCTGGTAAATCAATATTATCTTTAAATGGCATTTCCAAGGTGTAAGACAAACAATCAAATTCATGTCCTACCGCATTTGCCGCAACAGTTAGATTAGCCTTGCCCGGCTCATCTTTGTCATAGCCGTGCACGTCTTGAAATTCTGGAGTAGCAGTCATCAAGGCGGCTTTAAATAACTCTTCAATATTTTTCAAACGGTCATCGTAATTTGGATTACCCTCACAACCCGCGACAAAATTATATGGCAAAGCTTCATCACCGTGCACATCTAACAACATATCAACACCCACCGATTGCATTTTTCGTTTCACCAAAAATACTTCTGGGCTATTTTCCATACTAGGAGACTGCCATTCACGGTTTAAGTTCACACCTTTGGCGTTTGTACGCAAATGACCACGTACTGAACCATCTGGGTTCATATTAGGCACAACATAGAACACCGCTTTGTCGAGCAAAAAACGGGATAATCCGTCGTCTTCATCCAACAACCGCTCTAAAAATCCTTCAACTAGCCACTCGGCCATAGATTCTCCGGGGTGTTGACGGGCTGTTACCCAAATCGACTTTTTGCCTTCTTCGGGTTGGCCCACCACCAGCAAAGACATATCGCGCCCATCTAGTGTTTCTCCTAAATACTCTTGGTGACAATCAGCCGATTTTTGCGCCCAGCTGAGCAAATCCAAATGGCGTTCGTAACTATAAGGTGCAAAATAGGCATAATATATATGTTCAAACTCAGGTGTATGGGAAATGATTAATGCATCGCCATCAAATTCGCAATTTACTCGAAACCACTCTTGTCGGTCATAAGACGCGACAGCCTCATAGTTATGCCATCCTTCAGGATAAGCCGATTTTTTGAGGTCAGTAATGGTTATCTGGTGGGTAATAAAACGTTGGGTTTCTAACTTAAAATGAAACCACTGATAGAACTCTGATTGGTTATCGTTGCAAATACTAAGTTGAATATTTAATGGATCTTCTGCGTGGACTATATGGATATTTCCGCTATCAAAATTGCTGCTGATTCTCACATTTTATTCCTATGGAAATTTAACTTGGGTAATTTATCACAGTCATTAAAAAAAAGGACTATACATAAACGTTTATCCCGAAAAAACCTGTCTTAGTTTTAATCCCAGTGCAGTTGAATAACCGTATGACTTTGCCAGTACTTTTTGCTGCTCATCCAAAATATAATAGGTAGGATAACCTTGAATTTTAAATTGCTGCTTTAATCCTTCATGTCCCAACAAAATCTGACTCGTTATATTGTGCTGATAAGCAAAATTTTGAACAGATTCTAGGTTTGAATAATCTAGCGCCACTCTTACAACATTGAGTTTTTCTGAATCGAGATACTCAAGGTTACCGATACTAAGAGAGCAAATTTTACACCAGGGCGCAAAAAAATAAATCAGCGTAGGTATATCAGATTTGATTAAAGAACTAGTTTGCCCGTCAAGTCCTACCAATAATTGAGTGCCGCTCATCACATTACTATCAACATCGAGCATGTTACGTGATTGCCAAGCATTCACTGTAAAAACAATGGCGCATACAACAAAAGTATCTCTTAGCCAAAGATGCCATCTAATCTGTTTAAGTTTGGCGGAAATTTTATTCAAAATAACGTCTCTTGTTCTTTTTTCAAAAAAAACCCGTAACGAGGTTCTATTGGACGTTTACTATCATTGACACCTTGCAATCATTTGCTCGCAAAAGACTCAGGCAACGTTGGATATACTAAGTCAGACATATTTTGCAATACTTTCATCACCTGACAGCTGTAACCAAATTCATTGTCATACCACACATATAAAGTGGCTCTATTACCAGACACTATGGTGGCTTGCGAGTCGACAACTGATGGCGCTCGTGTGCCCACTAGGTCGGTCGATACGATTTCTTTTGAGGCAGTGAAATTAATTTGATGTTGCAATGGCGAAAATAAAGCGATATCGCGTAAATATTCATTAATAGCGGCTTTGTCAGTTGACTCACCTAGGTGCAAGTTTAATATTGCCAAAGATACGTTGGGTGTAGGTACGCGGATTGAGCTACCCGTTAATTTACCCTCTAATTGAGGATAAGCTTTAGCAACGGCTGTAGCAGCCCCTGTTTCTGTAATAACCATATTTAATGGAGCACTGCGGCCACGGCGATCACCTTTATGAAAATTATCAATAAGGTTTTGATCATTTGTGTATGAATGCACTGTTTCAACATGGCCACTTTCAATAACATATTTTTCATCTAACGCTTTGAGCACAGGAGTGATGGCATTAGTAGTACAGCTGGCTGCAGACAAGATCATATCTGATGAAAGTATGTCTTTGTCATTTACCCCATAAACAATATTCTTAATATCGCCTTTCCCCGGTGCAGTTAGCAATACTTTTTTGACGCCCTTCGATTGCAAGTGCTGACCTAGTCCTTCTTCGTCACGCCACATGCCCGTGTTGTCGATTACAATTGCTTCGCTGATCCCATATTGGGTGTAGTCAACTTCAGTAGGACTGTTAGCATAGATAACTTGAATATATGAGCCATTAGCTTTGATCGCATTTTTTTCTATGTCGATAGTAATACTGCCATTAAAAGGCCCATGCACTGAATCACGACGTAATAAGCTCGCACGTTTTTCTAGATCGCCTTCTTTACCGCCGCGAACAACAATCGCCTTTAAACGTAATTTATTGTTGGTACCTTGCCTTTCAATCAGTAACCTAGCTAATATCCGACCGATTCTACCGAATCCATACAGCACAACATCTTGTGGTTTTTGATGATCTTGGACATTTACTATGTCTTTTAATTGATGAGACAGATAATCTTCAATTGATACATCTTGATAGGCCGGATCATAATGATAGTCATATGCCAATTTACCTAAATCAATATGAGCAGGTGCAAGTTCCATCTTATTTAACGCCTCAAGCAATGGCCAACTTTCTCTAAGCCGCAATTTTTGCTTTTCTTTTAGCCTAACAGTGCGGTGAGCCTTAATAATATCTATCGCGCTGGCACCTAATAAAGGGCGCCCATAGACTGATATTTCAATCGCTCTATTTCGATACAACTTACCCAGAATAGGTTGCATTTGCTCAGCGAACTCTTGTCTTTCTTGCCAACTACTTAATAGTTCCTGCTCTAACTGCTGATTCATAAATTAGTGTCCAATTGCCGAAGGTCTAACCATATTTGCGGGCATTCTAATCAAGGAAACAAAAAGAACCAAATTGTTGAAAAATTACGGTTTAATTAAAAAATGGTCATAAAACTGCTATTTTTAGGTAATTAATTACCAATTTACATAATAACTAAGAGAAAAAGAGCATTGTTTTTGAAGAATTCAAAAAACAGCCTGAAAACCATTGTTTATCTTATACAATCATGAAATTAACTTTCATAAAAAAATGAGTAATTAATTTTCATTTACCGTCTTTAACCTCATTTGCAGATGAACCGCCCATTTTTAACGTTAATTACATGCACTATGACAGCCCGGAATTCTCGATACTGATGACAAAGTAATAAGGTGTAAATATATTTTAGATAATACTCATGCTTGATTAACCACAATGTGTGTAAATGTGTGTAAATGTGTGTAAATGTTTGCTATGTAATTCTTAGGTTCAGTGTTGCTTGGCGCAAAATAACTATCCTGTCATGATTATTCTGCGCCAAAAACGGCAAATCCTCAGCCGAAGTGGGGTTTTTAATCAGTCATCAACAGAACACTTAAATACGCAAATGCTTCTAAATTCCTGCATATATACTTTTCGGATAAGTACATCAGGTTGCTCAGACCATTTCGCATATCGGGTATCTAGCATGATTTGCCAAGCCGTATCAGTACCCAAATCGGGTAAATTAAAACGTACATCGTGGTCGCTGGCGTTGAATACCAGCAGCCAATGTTCATGCTGTGTAGCGAGTTCATTGTTTGGGCCACAGAATTCCACCGCAAATGCTTGATTATTGTGATTTTGCCAATCGTCTTCTAACTTACGCGCTCCGTCTGGTCTGTACCAATTAATCTTTTCAACATTGTGGCCCAACGAATAGCTGTCATCTTTTAAATTGAGGTGATTGAGGATTTCACTACTTTTTCGCAGCGAAATCATCTTCTGACAAAAAATCAAAAAGTCTTGTTTATGTTGATTTAATGTCCAGTCAAACCAGCTTATCTCATTGTCTTGGCAATAGGCGTTGTTGTTACCCTTCTGAGTGCGACTCAGTTCATCGCCACCCAACATATGCGGTATCCCTTGGGATAACATCAAAGTGGCAAACATATTACGTTTTTGCCGCTCGCGCATGGCGAGGATTTTTGTATTTTTAGTTGGGCCTTCGACACCGTAATTAGCCGATACATTATGCCCATGACCGTCTCGGTTTTGTTCGCCATTTGCTTCGTTGTGCCGTTCGGCGTAGCTCACCAAATCGTGTAACGTAAAACCATCGTGATAACTGACGTTGTTAATAGAGGTGAGAATGGAACGAGCTTCTTTAGGAAAGACATCACGCGAACCTAATAAACGGGTCGCAAAGTCGCTGGTAAGTCCCTTATCACCACGCCAATATGCACGCACGGTATCTCGATATTTATCATTACACTCTAACCAATTTGAAGGAAACTGCCCTAGTCGGTAACCCCCATGACCTATGTCCCAGGGCTCAGCTATTAACTTACTATTGCTCAACACCGGATCTTGACGAATAGTGCGGAAAAAACCAGATAAGGTTGAAAATTCATAAGGATCACGACCTAAACTAGCACCTAAGTCAAAACGAAAACCGTCGACACCCATTTCTATTGTCCAATAACGCAATGCATCCATAACCATTTTAAGTACATAAGGAAAAGCAGTATTAACACTGTTGCCGCAGCCTGAATTATTCACATATTTGTTGTAATCAACAGCGCCATATTCGTTGCGTTCGAATAAATAACATGAAGAATTATCAAATCCTTTAAATGATAATAGTGGACCGTCAAAGCCTCCTTCGGCGGTATGGTTATAAACCACGTCTAAAATCACTTCAATACCCGCTTCATGCAGAGTATTCAACATTGTTTTAAATTCAGATATGGCATCTTCAACAACATATCTTGGATCGGGACAAAAATAGTTGATGGGGTTGTACCCCCAGTAATTGGTCAGGTCTTTATTAGTGATATAGGCTTCTGGCATAAAAGCGGCCACTGGCATTAGCTGAATAGTGGTAATGCCTAATGACTTTAAATGACTAATAATTGCCGGTTGGCATACACCTAAAAACTTACCTTTATATTGCTCAGGTACATCAGGATGCAGTTGAGTTAAACCTTTAACGTGAGCTTCGTAAATAACAGTTTGATCAAGTGGGGTCTGGGGTTTTAGACTTTTTTGTTGATAGGACGTAGCGTTTTGGACTATGCCCTTGGGGATCATAAACTGGCTATCACCGTCGTACTGTTTTTCATTCCAAACAGCAGGCCTGTTCAGTGCTTTTGCATAAGGGTCGATGAGTAACTTTTGATGATCAAATTTTAGCCCCATATATACATGATTTTCACCCCTTACTCTATACCCATATAATTGTCCGGCCTGGACATTATCAAGCTGGCAGTGCCAAATTTTGCCGGTTTTTGCTGGCATAACGATGACAGCAAGCTGTTCTTCTGTGTCTTTATCAAACAAACATAAATCAACACCATCGGCGCTAGGGCAATGTACAGCAAAATTACATCCGCCTTGTCGCATATTGGCACCAAGAGGATAAGGTTGCCCATCTGAAGCAGTAAAATTGGACATGGCTCAGTCCTTAAACAAGATAAACAAACTGGCCAAAGGGGGTAAATTAACACTGACAGAAAAAGGCTGATCGTTCCAAGGCTCTGAAACTGATTGCATTTTTTTATCGGTATTGTAAGCACTCCCCCAATATTTTTGGTCGTCTGAGTTTAAAATCAGCTGATACGCGCCATCATCCTGTACCCCTAATTTGAAATTTTCGTGGGGCACAGGCGTAAAATTAATCAATACGTAAATCTTCTGCTTTGCATCAGTGGACTTGCGCAATACAGACAAAATACTTTGGTCAGCATTGCCGTGGTCAATCCATTCAAACCCTTCTTTGTTGTGATCTAATTCATATAGTGCAGGATATTTGCAATATGCCTTATTTAAGTCACGATAGATGCTTTGAATACCTTGATGTTTTTCGAAATCGAGCAAGTGCCAATTAATAGAACTGTCATGATTCCACTCTGCGGCTTGACCAATTTCATTACCCATAAAATTAAGCTTTTTACCTGGATGGGCATACATAAAACCAGCATAAGCACGCAGGTTAGCCGCTTGTTGCCATTCATCACCAGGCATCTTACGTAGTAATGAACCTTTACCATGTACCACTTCGTCATGAGAAATAGGTAATACAAAACTTTCATCAAAGGCATACACCATGGAAAAAGTAATTTCATTATGGTGATAGCGTCTATACGAGGGGTCTTTAGCAATGTAATGCAACGAATCATGCATCCAGCCCATATTCCATTTAAAACCAAAGCCCAAACCGCCTTCAAATACGGGGCGTGATACCTTGGGAAACGAAGTAGACTCTTCGGCGATAGTCATCGCATGGGGGAATTTCTCATAGACTTCTTTGTTCATCCATTGTAAAAAACTAATGGCTTCGTAGTTATGATTACCACCATCTACATTGGGGATCCAATCTCCTTCTTCTCGGGAATAATCCAGATATAACATGGATGCCACAGCATCTACTCTTAATCCATCAATATGATACTTATCCACCCAAAATAGTGCATTGGCTACCAAAAATTGACGCACGGTATCTTTGCCAAAGTCGTAAATACACGAGTTCCAATCTGGATGCCAGCCTTTGCGGGGATCTTCGTATTCGTATACGTGAGTACCATCAAACCTTGCTAATCCGTGGCCATCTTCAGGGAAATGGGCAGGTACCCAATCGATGATCACGCCTATATTATGTTGGTGACATTGGTCGACAAAAAATTTGAAATCATCGGGCGCACCAAACCGACTACTCGGAGCAAACAGTCCCACGGGCTGATAACCCCAGGAGCCATCAAAAGGAAACTCAGAAACAGGTAATAGCTCAATGTGGGTGTAACCCATATCAATTATGTATGGAATTAAACTCGTCGCTAACTCTCGGTAACTCAAGTATCTTTCAATTGAATCATGAGCAGGACGTTTCCATGAAGCTAAGTGCAACTCATAAATACTCATCGGCTGCTGGTATTTATCTTTCTTGGCATTGTTAAGCCAAGTTTTATCTTGCCATTGATATTGCTCATGGTCATAAACAACAGAAGTATGTGAGGGATATTGCTCAGCGTAAAAGCCAACAGGATCAGCTTTGTGAGGTAGATCGTTACCCTCCGCATCTTTAATTTGGTATTTGTATTTAGCCCCCGCCTCAATTCCCGGCACCACTAATACCCAATAACCAAAGTCAGTTTTTTGCATGGGTAAACACGAACCATCCCAGTAATTAAATTCACCAATTAATGAAACGGCACTGGCATTGGGTGCAAACACAGCAAAACGTGTTGCTTGAATGGGCGCTTCTAAGCCTACATCCAGAGCAATAAGTTGTGCACCTAGTTGCTGATAAATATTTTGTGCGCTGTGATCGATAAAATGCACAGCGTAATAAGCCTGATCTTGAAACTGATAAGGGTCAATAACCTGGTATTGCCCTTCTTTATTAACAACTTCGAACGCATAAACTCGCGGTGCTTGTTTCACCTCAAACTCACCACGAAATAAATGACTACCAGCTACTTTTTTTAAAGTACCGAGCGTCAAACCCGAGGTTAAGTCAATAACGTTGACTTTTTCAGCATGAGGCAACCAAGTTGTGACTGTGAAAATAGAATTTGAGGAATGAAAATGAGCGCCCAGATGCGCAAAAGGAAAAGTACATTTGGCATGTTTTAGTGCTTGTTCAAGTTGCATTTTTTCGCCTTAATAAGGGTGGCTCACAAACTCAGTGAGCCATTGTCTATTCTACTTAGAGGCTTGTTGCCGTGCCTCGGTTAAATTAGCCGCAAGATGATTTAATGAGCGATCATCAAAAATGTCCTGCAAATTGTGCGATAACTTGCGTCGCCAATTGGGGTACTCATTAAACGTACCAGGAATATTAACTGGTTTATCCATTTCTAACCAATCTTCTAATTGTAAAC
>OOFW01000027.1_pt1 | contig 17740 bp, 22 predicted proteins | sample 1670271 | NCBI WGS metagenome assembly OOFW01 (sample SAMEA98137918, study PRJEB22522) | marine metagenome | biome: marine biome; feature: marine water body; material: sea ice | place: Arctic Ocean | collected 07-Sep-2015 | depth 1.32 m
TTGCGTCGTCGTCAGCGTCAGATTTGATTAAGAAACTTGGCAACAATTGATTTGAGGTAAATATCGACATCCAAATATATAAATTTGAAACAGTACTTAGTTGAAATTACAATAAATTACAGTTTAAACTACCTGGTTAATCCGGGATAAATAGCCCTTTTGAAGGGCAACAAAGTAAGGGAATAAGGTTCAGCACGGAGAATAGCTGATTATCAAAATGATAAAGCTAAGCCGACCACGGTAACGTGTTCGGCTTTTTATTGGGTTTTAATAAATAGTGTATTGTTTATTTGATTAAAACTCAGGATTTCTAGTTACAGGTTTACCCGCATGGATTATCTCAAGTAATTCCACTTCAAATATTAAGGTTGAATGACTACTGATTTTACCAGTCGAACGGGCACCATATGCTAATTCTGAAGGTACATAGAACCTGTATTTTGCTCCCGTATTCATTAATTGAACCCCTTCAGTCCAGCCTTTAATTACACGATTTAGCGGAAAGCTTGCAGGTTTATTACGTGTATAAGAAGAATCGAACTCTGTGCCATCTAACAATTTGCCAAGGTAGTTTACTTTTACTGTATCAGAAGCCTTAGGTTTGCTGCCTTGACCACTTTTTAGCACCTCGTACTGTAAGCCTGAATCCGTGACAAAAATACCATTACGGTTAGCATTATTGGTTAAAAAATCTAAGCCTAATGCTTTGTTTTCCTTACCTATATCAGCTTTAAGTTCGACTTTTTTTTCCTGCACATAGCGTTCAACTGACCGACTGATAGATTGAATTTCTTTTTTGTCTAATTGTGATTGGCCTTGTAAGGCTGCTATAAAACCTTTTACTAACAAGTTTTGGTCGTATTCAATACCAGCTTCTTTTTGATTAGTTATTTTACTTTTTATAATATGACCCATGCTAGCGCCTATAGCATAAGATTGTTTTTGTTGTTCTGTATCAAGCACCAATATCTCTACTTTCATAAGTTCAACAGGCGTTGGTTGACAGGCACTTAAAGTTAAAGCATAGACAATCAAAATAGTGACTGAGGCCTTATTCATTATAATTCTCCAACTAGCAGTATGTGTTCGGTAAGCAAACGCATATACTAAACTGAGTATGACAAAAGAGAAACCCATTGAGTAAACGTATTTATCTTGTCTATTTTGTAATTTCACTTAGTACATTAGTGCTTTTGTCCTGCGGTGGTTCAAGTGGTGTGCCTGTGAGTTCTTTTCGTCATGCTGAGGGAGGATCTCATGTATCTCATATATCTGCAGACAATACTGTTGCTGTTGTTTCTACTATTGAAAATGGCATTACTGTTTGGGATTTGACCACTAACAAAAAGAGATATGTGTGGCGACATCAAGATGATGGCAGTAACTCAGTAACCAATATTCATATCGCCTTTGATAATTCATATGTTGTGACTTCTGATAGAGAAGCATTTGCTTTGTGGAATTTAGATATCGGCGAGCCTGAGGGGTTTTGGCGAATTGATGAGACAAGTATTCGTGACATAGCAGTTTCAAACCAAGGGCGAGGTATTTTGGTTGGGCGTGGTAGTGGCAAAGTGATGTTTTTTGAGCCCAAAACAGGCAGGCGATTGGAGTTCCTAGGTCATCAGGAAAAAATTAATAGTGTAGATATTTCACCTAATGGCTTTTATGCATTAACAGGTGGCAATGATTATTTAGCTTATCTGTGGGATACACGCACTGGGCAAATTGTGTATAAGTTTGAACACCCCAGTAGAGTCACTAAAGTGTCGCTAGATGACAAAGGACGTTATGCTTTTACTGCTGATAGTAAGCGTGATGCGCGAGTCTGGGACTTGGTTACAGGTAAAGAAGTCAGTAACTTACAATATTCGGCAAGACAGCGTATATTTACCACAGCCGTATTTTCGGATGATGGTAAGTACCTACTAACAGGATCGCCATCAAGAAGGATCAACCGCTGGGATGTAAACACAGGGGCGGAGCTAAACCAATGGCGTGTTTCAGCTCGTGAAGGCAGCAAACCTGCCTCTGCCGTTGTGCATGATGTAGGTTTTATTGGTGATAGAGCAATTATTTCAGAAAGTAGCAATGGCTTACTAGAAAAGTGGAAGATAGAGAATTAATGAGTACAGTACAGACAGATATAGAACAATTACAAATGAAAATGGCTTTCCAAGAAGACACGATCGAAAGCCTTAACCAAGCGCTCATTTTACAGCAAAAACAAATGGACGACCTGCAATTTCAACTCAAACAATTGGTTTCAAAAATGAGTGCCATCGAGCCAAGCCATATGGCCTCCGAGAAAGAAGAAATGCCACCTCCACATTATTAATTTATGGTGTTTAATTAACAATTTAATGATAAAGAATATTGAAACCCAATGACTTAGTATTAAGGAGCTGTTTTTTAAAAATAGCATTAGAACCAAGATGAAGGGCGATAAAAATATAGTGTCATGTGAACGTTGATTTGGAAAATGAGTATCTGCAGCAAAAACTACTCAGGCTTAAACACCCCAATCACGTTTCCACCAGAACGCGAAGCTTTAGCCACTTTTTTATCTGTTTGAGACTCTGAATAATGGCACTTTACACATTCCAGTTTTTCAACATTATTTTCAAAGTAAAGCATGATTGTATCAAGTGCACGACATTTTGGGCAGTTTGCTCCTGCGACGAATCTTTTTTTAATTTTGTTAACCATGGTTTAAGACATATTTTCGGTTGCTCATCTTGATATGATACTCCCATTCAAATTTGAGTGTTATCTCGTATTAGATTTTGTGTCACTAAGTACAAACTAACGGTTGAGATAGCTAAAAAGTTCATAACAGGTTTTCATGATCCAATTTTCAGATGTTTCGTTAATGCGTGGCAGTAAAGTATTGCTGCGAGATGCCAATGCAGTTGTCTACCCTGGCCATAAAGCAGGTCTAATTGGTGCCAATGGGTGTGGTAAGTCCACCTTGTTTGCTCTGATAAAGGGTGAAATGCATACCGAGCAGGGGGATTTTAATATTCCTAAAAATTGGCAAATCGTCTCGGTCGCACAAGAAACTCCTGCTGTTGAGCGCTCAGCTCTGGATTATGTAATTGACGGTGATAAACAATATAGAAAACTACAAGCGCAGCTAGCTGACGCAGAACAAGACCACAACGGCGAACAAATCGCTCATTTACATGGTCTGTTAGATCTAGTCGGTGCTTATGATATTGATGCCCGTGCCGCGACTATTTTAGCGGGTCTAGGTTTTGCCAATGATGTAATGAAAAACCCCGTTTCTGCTTTTTCTGGTGGCTGGCGAATGCGTTTAAATCTAGCTCAGGCACTGTTATGTCATTCGGATTTATTGTTATTAGATGAACCCACTAACCACTTAGACTTAGATGCGGTGATTTGGTTGGAGAAATGGCTGCAGCGTTATACGGGTACTTTGATGCTGATTTCTCACGATAAGTCATTCTTAGACAGCACAGTGAATGAAATTATCAGTGTTGAGTCACAGCAACTCGTTAGCTATACGGGTAATTACGATGCTTACGAAAAACAACGTGCCGAACGTTTACGTTTACAAAGTTTGCAGTATTCAAAGCAACAAGATCAAATCGCTCACCTCGAATCTTTTATTAATCGATTTGGTGCGAAAGCAAGTAAAGCTAAGCAGGCACAGAGCCGTGTAAAACAATTGGCAAAAATGGAAAACTTACTCCCAGTGATGGCCGCTTCTGAATTTAGTTTTAAGTTTTTTACCCCGCCAAAGTTACCTAACCCTTTAATAAAGATGGAACAGGTAAAAGTAGGTTATGGCGACACTATTATTCTAGAAAAATTGCATTTGAATCTAGTGCCAGGTAGCCGAATCGGCTTATTAGGTAAAAATGGTGCGGGTAAATCTACCTTAATCAAATTATTAGCTGGTGAAATATCACCCATAGAAGGGCTATACGAAACATCAGCTGGGTTACGTATAGGTTATTTTGCACAACATCAGTTAGAGTTTTTACGTGGCGACGACTCGCCCATAGCCCATATGCAAAGATTAGATAAAAAAGCTACCGAGCAAAGTCTCAGAGATTACTTAGGCGGTTTTGGTTTTCGTGGTGATAATGCGTTAAGCAAAGTAGCACCCATGTCCGGGGGTGAAAAAGCCCGTTTGGTATTGGCGCTTACTGTCTATCAAAAGCCTAACTTGTTGTTGCTGGATGAGCCAACCAACCACCTAGATCTTGATATGCGCCATGCACTTAATATTGCACTGCAAGGTTTTGAAGGCGCCATGGTATTGATATCACATGATAGGTTTCTACTGACATCGGTCTGTGATGACTTCTATCTAGTGGACTCAAAGCAAGTGCAAGCCTTTGACGGTGACTTAGACGACTACAAAGACTGGATCCTTAAAGGCGATAAAGGCATTAGCGCAGAAGGTGACAAAACCAGTGTTAAACCTGATCGTAAAAACATCAAACGCTTAGAAGCAGAATTCAGACAAGCCACTAAACCAATAAGAAAAGCCATAGAAAAGTATGAAAAAGTCATGGCAGACTCCCATAAAAAATTACAGGTATTAGAAGATCAGCTCAGCGACACTGAGATTTATAGTGCAGAAAACAAGCCTCAACTTAAGCTAATATTAGTAGAACAAGCCAAGTTAAAGTCCAGCCTTGAAGATACAGAAATGCAATGGCTAGATGTTCAAGAACAGTTGGAAATTAAGCAACAAGAATTTGAGCAAGAATTTGAACAAGAAGGTGCTGATTAATCACCTTATTTCCAGTAAGCATTAATAAGCATAAACATGCTTAGCTTCATTATGAGTTATCACAAGGATGAAGAAAATGACTTGGTGGCACAGCCTGTATGTGGCCACTGTAGAACATCTTGGGTAGCTAGGTATTTAGTCATCACAGTAGATGGCTAGAAAATCTAGGTTAGGTCATAAACTTGCGTGTAATAAGACAAACGCTAATTAATTTAAACTTATACTTAGGCAACTTGTCTTCTATGTCATTTTTATAAATGAAAGAGTTTGTGCAGATTTTTGACGACAGCATACAACTGGAGGACATTTTTGACCATGCGCTAATGAGTATCGTCAGAATGGATATAGATGAGGGCTGGTTAAGTGTGGATCCCAAGTTTTGCCAAACATTAGGCTGCAGCTAGGACGACCTGAATCAGATTAAATATCAAGATATAACCCACCCCTACGAGTTAGAGTCAGACCTAGCATTGATCAATTAGAGGGTGGCAGTAACAAAACATAATTATCAACTAGAAAAATGTTATTTTCATAAAAGTTGGGGTGTAACTTTAGTCAACTCAACCGTTACATTGGTAAAAAATACAAACAATCATCCCGCTTATTTTATCGCTATCGTTGAAGTTACGGCCGGTCGAAAAGATACTCATATTGGGAGACTGAAGGAAAAATGTTTTATTGACCAAACTATTAATATCCCTCTGGCGGGTATCCCCATTTACAATATTCATCAAGCAAAAATGAGTTTATCAATAACATTTATTATGATGTTATTGGTTATACAATTGAGGATTTAAAACAATTTTCCTAAGCAGAACTTGCCAAATTATTCCACCAAGATAACTGCGATAGTGTCTTTAAATATATGGACGATGTTGTCAATGCGTTAGATAGATCTTATTTTGAGGTTGAGTACCGATTTAAAAATAATACAGGAGGCTGGGTACTGTGTGGCTTGACACTTTTATACGCTTTGCATGGCAAAGTGAAAAGTTCTGCCAATAGAGTTAAGAAATATCTGAAAGATATAAAAACTAGTACCTGACCATTTCATTATGTCCTGCGATTAGACGTGTTTATGTTTTTATGAACTTGCAGTTAAAAGAGCTTTTTATGTTTTCTATCAATTGATGTAACCTATGCTAATTATTATTTATGCTTTAGTTGTTCATGTTCTCCGAGCCCCAAATCAATCAAAATGTCCGTTATGGTGAAATAGTCAAAAGCGACTTTACTGCGCCGTGGTGGGCTACAAATAGACATGTACAAACTATCTTTCCGCGTTTTATACAAAAACGGGCCAAACTTGACTACCGCAAGGAAAGGTTAGTCCTACCTGATGGTGATTTCGTTAATTTAATTTGGGCAGGCAATGTAGAAAAGTCTTCGGGGTTGATTGCTATGTTCCATGGCTTAGAGGGATCAATTCGCTCTCATTATACTAACGACATGGCGGCGAACTTTGTTAAACAGGGTTATGCGGTGGTGTTGATGCATTTCCGGGGCTGCGGTGGTGAACATAACGCGTCACCTAGAGCTTATCACTCAGGTGAAACTGAGGATGCTTGGTTCTTCTTAAATTGGCTTGAAAAGAAATTTCCTGAAACATGCAAAGTTGCAATGGGGTTCTCTCTTGGTGCGAACATGTTGCTTAAACTTTTGAGTGAGCAACCCAAGCAACAGATTTTAAAAGCGGCAATGGCAGTATCTACACCGTTCAACTTAAATATTTGTGCTAATAGTATTAATCAAGGATTCTCGAGGGTTTACCAAGCATATTTGTTGAAAAGCATGGTTAACAATCTGTTGGTAAAGATGCGTAATATGGATTACGGCAAGTTACTTAAAGTGACAGAGTCGCAAATTAAGCAATTTAAAAATTTTCGTGATTTTGATGAACATATCACTGCGCCATTACACGGCTTTTTGGATGCAGACGATTATTACCAAAAGTGCAGTTCACGAAATTTTCTTAAAAGTATCGCTACGCCTACCTTGGTAGTACATGCCAAAGATGATCCGTTTATGCACAAGAGCGTGTTGCCTGATGCCGATTTTTTATCCCTAAACGTATGCCTTGAAGTGAGTGAAAAAGGAGGACATGTAGGCTTTATGCAGGGTACACCATGGCGCCCTAAAATTTGGATGCAACAAAGAGCAAATACCTTTTTTCAACCTTTCATTATCGATAAGGCCAAATTGTTACCTAACGGAAACTCATTATGATCATCCCAATTGCAGATTTAACCGAAGAGACGTTACTGAGTATTATTGAAGGTTTTGTATTACGTGAGGGCACTGAGTATGGGGAGGCTGATGTGTCGCTGGAAGACAAGGTGCAGCAAGTGCTGGCGCAGTTAAAATTAGGCGAAGTGCTTTTAGTCTATTCTGAGTTGCATGAAACAGTGAACATTATCCCCAAGCATCAGCTAGGGGAATTTGAATCGTCAGAGGATCAACAGAAATAGAATGACAACTGAGTTTAGTGAGCCACAAAGACTAAATTAAAGTTCACCGGTACGGTTAGTCCAATGCTATTTAAACCCGCCAATTTTTTCAATATTTCAATCCCAGAGGTTAAACCAAAATCTGAGGCAGATATTAAGATCGGTTGAGTGCTGGTGGCTACGATGCCATTATCAGTTTTACGCGTGACTTGAACTGTTGTGGTAATAGTTTTGCTAATACCCATAACACTTAACTCGGCTGGAAGCGTAACCAATATCGAACTGCCTTTGGCAAGGGTTAGAACACTGTCAGGTAATTGAGCTGCTAAATTAGCAGAAGGAAATTTATCAACTAAGAAAAGTTTTTCTCGCATGCGCGTATCACGGATCCCGATACCTGAATCAATACTAGCCAGTTCAATTTCAACCATTAACTTCCCCTCAGGGCTAAATTCGCCTTTCAGTGTTGTAAATTGTTGAACTTCAGAAATATTTTGATTTTTAGTTGATACAAAACTCAGACTTGAATCGCCTTCCAATAATATCCAATGGGCGTTAGCTGAAAAACAGATTAAAGAAAAGATAATAAAAGTGGTACTTAGTAATAAAGATTTCATATTTAACTCGGTTAGGTAAAAATATCGCTGCTAAACAGATTGATTATCGTTGCCAAATGCATATTTGACTATGTTCTGCCAATCGACATTTTGATCGCCCATAATAAAAAAATCAGGGTTTATAACACTTGTACGCAGATTGTAGCTTAAAGGGGCAAAATCATGTGCTAATATTTTGCCTCCTGCTTCGACTACTATACATTGTGATGCACCCGTATCCCATTCCCCTGTTACCCCAAAACGTAAAAATACATCCGCTTTGCCCTCGGCAATAAAACAGGCTTTAAGTGAACAACTGCCTGCAGGCAATGTTTGATAAACACGGTCTTCACTTAAGCTAGAGATGACTTTTTCACGTTTTTGTCTACGACTAATGGCAATAATTAGTGGGTCTTCGGAAGGTGAATCTAAACATCGGACATAAATTTGTTTATTCTCTACTGGGCATTCTTTAAAAGCGCCATGACCTTTTAATGCAGAGTACAAAGTCTCACCAGTAGGCCAGTAAATTACGCCTATAATAGGTTCATTATTTTCTATCAGCGCAATATTAATGGCGAAGTCGCCACTACGTGCGATAAATTCTTGAGTACCATCAATAGGATCGATAAGCCAATATCGTGCCCAAGTTTTACGTAGTGCTAATGTGCTTATTTCTGATTCTTCGGACATGATTGGAATGTCAGGTGTTGCTTTTTGCAACATCTGCATAATAATTTCGTTGGCTTTGAAGTCAGCTGTAGTAACAGGAGAGTCGTCTTCTTTTTGAAAACTAGCAAAATCGCCGCTATCGTATATTTCTAGTACCACTTTGCCTGCTGTGATCGCTGTTTCTTTTGCTATATCGAAAAGTTGTTGTGTATTCACTGTTGGCATTAGCGTGCCCTCTTCCATTTTTCAGCGAGTAACAATGCAGCAATACATCTTGCCTCTACAAAATCACTGCGGGCTAACAACGCATCCATATCATGAATAGACCATTTAACTACTTCTAAAGGTTCAGGCTCATCACCAGGTAGTACTTCGGGGTATAAATTTTCTGCAACAAAAATAGTCATTCTTGCGTCAAAAAAAGCAGGAGCCATACTCACATTATGAAGTGGATACAAGTTATTAGTGCCGAAGCCAATTTCTTCTTTTAACTCTCTATTGGCCGCTACTTCTGGAGACTCTCCAGGGTCAATCAAGCCTTTTGGGAATCCTAATTCGTATGTATGAGTGCCTGCGGCATACTCTCTTACTAACAAAAACTCATGCTCATTTATAAAGGGCACCACCATAACTGCGCCTCTGCTATTGCCAGCCATACGTTCAAAAACGCGTGTTTCGCCGTTTGAAAACTCTAAATCGACTTGTTCGATTTTAAATAGCCCGCTTTTGGCAACCACCTTTCGCGAGTGAATTTGTGGGAGTGATTTTGTATTGTCTGTGTTGCTCATGAATTTTTCACGTTAATATAGCCGCCTATATCGTTTGTTCAAAGGTCAAATGAACTTTAAATCGATGATTTTTTTAGTGTTTTAAATATACCTTTTAAATAGAGGACATGCCACTTGTCAAAGCTTGCTTGGAAAAATATTCATACTGTGTTGCTCGATATGGATGGTACTTTGCTCGATTTGTACTTCGATAATCATTTTTGGTTAGAACATCTTCCAAAAAAATTAGCTGAAAAACATAGTATTTCATTACAAGCTGCCAAAAATATAATGGCAACTGAGACTGGACAGGTAATGGGTACTTTAAACTGGTATTGTTTGGATTTTTGGGCTGAAAAACTGGATATCGATATTGTTGAGGCTAAGCGCGAAATTGACCATCTAATTAGTATGCGTGAAGACAGCTTACCTTTTATTGATGCATTAAAAGCTTCAGGGCGTGAAGTGATTTTAGTCACCAATGCTCACCCAGACAGTCTATCCCTCAAGGTAGAGCATACTCAATTAGACGATCATATCGACCAATTAATTTCTACCCATGAATTTGCTGTCACCAAAGAATCCCAAGTTTTATGGCAAAAGCTTCAGGTAAAACTTGGTTTTAATCCACAGCACACACTATTTGTAGACGATAGTTTAGGCATATTAAACGCTGCTCAAGACTTTGGCATTAAGCATTTGTTGGCAGTGAGTAACCCTGATAGCCAGCAACCAGTAAGAGATATTTCAGAATTTCCCTCGGTACAAGATTATCGTTATTTATTGGATGATATTAAGGATAATCCGTTTATTGACTGAGTAGCAATTATGCTCAGCCAGACTATTCCTTTGAATCATATTATCGTGATTAAAACCTAATCGGATAATATCCATCAGCATCGGCTTTGCCAAAAAATTGTGCGGCCTGATGCACTTCTCTTGGCAAGCTTGCTTGTGGTTTAAAGCGGCCTTCAATTCTAAATTTCATATTGACAGGGATAGTGGCTTTTGCGGTTAAGCCAAAACTATTGGGTTGTTTAACATTCAAAACAACATTGCCATCTTGACAGCTTAGATCAGCATCAAAATTGCCTAATTCTATTACACCGTTTAAGCCTGTAAAGTTGGCATTTAACCATTGCCCCTTACCTGTGAATGTTTGGCAACCATTTTCGTAATCAACCTCGTTGAGATCTATTTTAAAGCGTCCGTCAGCTTCAATAGGTATGGGTAAAGGCAATAAGTTAATCGCTAGCTGTGCGGGTACGTAAGCCAATAAATTCTCAACTTTGAGATGTTGCCCTTTGAAGCTAACGTATCCATTTACAGAGATTTGACTGACGTCGTGTATATTTCCGGCTTTGATATCTACACTGACCCCCCCCATTACCAGAGGAAAAAAAGAGAGGCTCCAATTTACATCCGATATGGGGAACCCTTTAGCCTGAGCGCGTTGTGCATGCCCATCCCAAATGGTGCCCGATATGCCACTCACAGTTACCCCTTTGGGCAATTGAATTTTGGATAAAACATGGACAGCCGGTAATTTAACAATCAAAAATATAAAATAAATCACAAGACATAAACTGCCCCATTTCAAAAATGACTTCATGATTTTCCTAGTTTTAAACGACGAATTTTAACTTGCCCAGGTAAATCAGATTCTACAATATCGATATCTAATATGTTTACACCTGAGTTCTCAAGTGATTGTAACCAACTTAGTACGTCATTAAAGGGAGCTTGATCAATCCATACTTGTAATTCATCGTCTTGAGGTAGCATCCGAGAAATGGCAATTTTCATGCGATTGGCTGATTGGTTCACCGCTTGAGGTAACGATCCTGAGAATGCAGCCTTATCACCGCCACTACTTTGCAGTTGCAGCGCTTTGTTTGCATTTTTCTGTACCCAATCAAGCAATTCTGTTTGATTTTTAATTGCAGTATGACTTTTCTCTATTGACTGGCTGAGCGGCGACCAAATACCCCAATAAAATATGGCAATTAATACTAGAACCGTCGAAATAATCACTAAGCGTCGTTCACGAATACTTAGTTGTAAGAAGGTACTTTTGAGTTTGTCCATATTAACTCCTAATCGACAAAGAGCCGATTACTTGGTTGTCTTTTTGATTAATAGATCCTTGCTCAACGGTAAACCCTTGGGCTTCTGCTTGGCGCTTAAACTGGTCTAAGGCTTCAAAATTAATGGCGACTACTTGAATACGCAGCTCTGCTCGGCTGCTATCAAAGCGCATGGTTTGTGGTTTTACCTTTGATTCTTCAAATGCAGGTCTGAGTTGACTTAGCATAATTAACATCGATGCTCCGCCACTACCTTGTTCCAAGGCTTTCATTTGACGCGCCATGGTGGTTCTGAGATCTCGATATGCACCCGCATTAGGAAATGCACGTTTGTACTCGTTACCAACCTGTGTTTTTAAAGTGGCCAGTTGATTACTGAGTCGACTCTGTTCTAAGCTTTTATCAATTAAGGTGGTGAATAGTGCAACAACAGCCAACACCGCAGCTAAACGCCATTTTTTCCATTGGCCACTGACTTTGTTGTTAATTTTATACTCGCCTTGTAACAAGTTAAATTCTGTTAATTTAACCCCTTGTGCTAACACTTTCATAGGTAATTCAAGAGGCATCACCGACACATCTAGATTTTCTATATCAGTCAAGTTTGTACTGGAATAATCATTAACTAGAAGCGCTTGTTTGTTTTGTTTAGCATATTGTCTTGCATGATGATTAATAGCTTGTATCAACCAGTCTCTCTCACCTTGTAAACCTGCCCAATCATCTTTACGAACCAACATTTGCTGACCTAGTTCTAAGATCGACCAGGCGTTTTTATCTACCAACGGCAAAGCTATAACGTCCGGTATTATTTGGTCGCAGGTTAAGCCAGCGTCTTCAATCATGTTCAGCCAGCTCTGTAGTTTTTGTTTGTTAACTACGGCGACAGCTTGTTTATTGCCTTCTTTGGGACCAAGGGCAAAAAATTGTTGCGAAATGTCGCCACTGATTTCTTCTTCTAATATAAATGGGATGGCAGCTAAGGCTTTGCGACCCGCCTTTGCGGGTAACTCTACCCACTTGAGTAATACGTCGCTGGTAGGCACTAAGACACAAATGGGTCTTCTGCCAGCTCTGTCTGCTAAGGTGTTTAATTGTACTGCGTTGGGTAACTCACCAGAGGCAATAATTTCGTTTTGTTGGCTAGACCACACAATCCAATGAATCGGTTCATCTGGATCGGTGCCTAGTCGCACTACTAACTGTTCCATAAGGCTATATACCTTGTTGGTTGTTATGGATTAAAAAAGAAATTCCGTTAAAAGTCAGCTTGTCAAAAACCACTAAACTCACGCCTTATTACAATAACATTTTTACTTGAGTCGACCTTAAATAAGGTTTGCATAGCAAAGGTTGCATCGTTGTACCTGGTCTTGGTATGTAAAATAAAATGCGTTGTTGTCACATTAAACCATGTCTTTTCCTCAGCATTAAGGTTCGCAGCTTGAATGCTTGGCTCATTTAAAAAATCTGCAGTTGTTTGAAAACCATTTGAACCACGATTAGCCAGGACAGAACTGGCGTCAGTTAAACTCAGCCTAGCAGCTGCGGCAATAACAGCAGCATTTTCCTCACTGACCGTATTGACATTGATTGAAAATAAACTGTCATTGGGTAGCACACACACTAGTTTAAGTAATTCTCTGAGCCAAGGGACTTCCACGCCATTGACCATGCGCAACTCAGACTTGTGCACCATGAAATTGTTAGCTGCGACATAGGGGAAAGGTCGACTTTCGTACTCGCTGTCTTCAGCACCTCGTCCCGTTGGGCGGTTATCTTGGTCTAACCAGTCAATTAATGAGTCCCGAACAATTTCGATATTGAAGCTTGGTATTTTGAGTTCACTGCTTTGCAGTAAGCGTTCAAAGGCGGCTACACTTTCAGGCAATTGTGAGCCGTTATTCACAGGTACGTTATTGTTGCCATTACGAACGTTACCGTTGGCAACAGGCGTATTTGTTCTAAGACTGTTAGTGGATGAATCAGGTGTTTTTAAGACATTGAGATTAAAGCAGCTCTGCATATCTACTAGCTGTGCTTGAATGCCACCTCCTTCTATAGGAAAAACAAACTCCTCGTTCCAGGGCTGTTCGAGATGAATAACGTCACCATCGTTATCCATCAACTGCTTAATGGATTTTCGAGCATACTGCTCAGCGCCCATTGCATACCAATAGGCTTGATTATTTTCTTTTATGTTGGACGCGCGTTTAATTTGTAATTGTAAACGGCCGCCCATTTCTGTGGCGAGTACGCTGACAAGAGCTACAATTAACAACACTATGATCAAGGCTACGCCTTGTTGCTTAGGTTTAAGTTGATTCATACGCCGTTTGCTAACATAAATTCACGACGAATTTCACCAAAGGTTTTGCTCACTATGGTGATGGATATAGCTATTGGTAAAATCGTGTTTGAATAGTTTTCTTCCCATTCTTCAGGCTCTTCTAATTGTTTAGGTTGCGTTAAGAAGCTGACCCGAAAATCCTCTATATCAGACAAGAGAATTTTTATTTTAGGTTCGTAACCAATCACATTATCTACATAATTACCGTAAAGACGCTGTAGTTGTTCATCCTGTATACGATAACCAATAGCTTGCAATGTACTACGTGGCAGTAACATTTGTGGGTTATGCCAGCCTGTTCTTACGAATCCAAGGCCATCTGCATCACTATCAAACACGTCTTCGCCACCAGATATAACGGCACTAACGGGGTCGCCGTTAACACGCAATGCGCGAGGCACAATCTGCAAAACATCCCGCTCTATAGTCAGCATCGCTCTTTGTAATTCTTCCAATTTTTCAAAGCGCTCAGAAGATAACTGGTCGCTACTAATGACCGAATTAAGCACCCCAGTACTAGCCAAGCCTATAATGGTAAAAATCGCCATAGCAACCAGTATTTCTATAAGTGTAAAACCACCATTTTGATTATTTGACTGGTTGATCATGTTGTAGTTTGCTTGGCGATAAAAGTTTTTACTGTGGTGACTGTGCCTTTGTACTGTTCGTCTAACCCAACCGATACTTCCACCTGCACCATGTCTGAGTCAGCAGTTTTAATGACTCGTTGTTGCCAGTACCACTTTCGGCGCGCCATCTCTTGCTCGCCTTTTTGATTGTTTTTAATTGGCCAAGTGTTGTCAATATTTAGCTGAGTCAGTCGATTGTTGGCAACCCAAGTGGCAAAGGTAATATCTTCAATTTGTCCAACACCAATCAAATGGTCACTAGCCGCTTTCATTACTGCAGTGCCAGTTAAAGCAAAAATGAATAGTGCTACTAGTACCTCAAGTAACGTCATCCCAGATATGTATTTGCAGTTTTTTGTATGCATAGTGTTAGGGCGCATCTAACGGCCCTTCGGTTGTTAAAGGCGTACTATCTTGACCATTAATTCGGAAGTAAGTAGGCAGCTCATTACTGAACTCTGGTTCGTAGGCTAAGGTGATAGAAAATGGAGTGATTTCGCCACTAGAAAAAATAAAAACTTGTGGTGGGTCTAGTCTCTTTTCTTCCTCATTACCTATTTCTACACCATCACTAGATACTGACAGTTCTTCATCAAATACACCGCTGCTGAATAGGCTTTCTTCAACCTCCCAAGGTAAGTCAGTTAAAAACAATTCCAAGCTGAACAACTCTGGCAGTTGATGTTCAGCAAAAGTGGTATCAAGTTCAAGCTTTTGCCATTCTTGCTCTTCATCTAGGTACATAAAATAATAGGTGTTGTCTTCATCTTCAACTCGCAAACCCAATTGCCTTTGGTTCAGTACGGCGAAGTCTGACGCCATATTAAATACTACTTGCAGACGTTGGGTTTGTTTCTTGAGTAAGTCTTGACCATTTTCGCCAGAATAACTGAGTACCACCGCCCCAGTGGCCAATCCCATGATAAGCAATACCAACATCACTTCTAATAAAGTAAAGCCAGTGTATTTAGCGAAGGGTGAACGGCGAAAAGTCATCTTAGCACTTAATCAGTTTAACTAGTTTAAGTAGTCGTTTAAATTCCAATTACCTATATCATCTTCGGTGCCCGGTTCGCCGTCTGGACCATTAGAGAATATATCAATCCGACCTAGTTCACCTGGACTCAGTAGTTGGTAAGGGTTGTTCCAAGGATCATTAGGCAGACGCGTGATATAGCCGTTTGCTCTATAATTGCGAGGGATTGGGTCGACAGTAGGCTCGCTGACCAAAGCTTCTAAACCTTGTTCTGAGGTAGGGAACACATTGTTGCTCAATTTATATTGGGTTAATGCATTCTCTAGACTTTGGATATCAATAGCCGCTGTTTTAATTTGTGCTTCTTCTTGGTTGCCCAAAATTTGCGGTGCAATCATGCCCGCCATGATGCCGATAATTAGCAATACCACCATGACTTCAATAAGGGTAAAACCCTTGATTTTGTTCTTGTTAAAAGCATTATGTTGTTTCATTAGATATTCACCATAGAGTTTAAAGCCATAATAGGTTGCAGGATCGCCAATACAATAAAGAGTACAACGGTTGCCATAGTTACGATTAAAATAGGTTCAAATACTTTGAGTGATACACCGACCAAAGATTCAAATTGTCTGTCTTGATTATCCGCAGCACGCCCCAGCATTTGTTGTAATTCACCACTGCGTTCACCTGATGCAATCATATGCATCATCATAGGTGGAAACATTTTGGTCTGTTCTAGTGATGCTCGTAAGCTTGAGCCTTCCTTTACAAAACCTGCAGCGGTGTTAACTGCCGCTCTTATCTGCAAGTTTTCTAGTACTTCACTAGCAATACGCATACTTTCTAATAATGGTACTGCGCTAGAAGTCAATATGCTTAGTGTGCGAGCAAATCTTGCAGTGTTTAAGCCTTTTGATAATTTTCCAATAAAAGGTAAGCCTAGAATGAATTTGTGATAGCGCTTTTTCATCACAGGTTTTTGTAGCACACGGTTGACTATCACTACTAGTATCACCAAAACAATGGCGACTGTTAACCCATAGACCTGCAAAAAATCACTAACATCAATCAATATTTGGGTGATGGTAGGTAAGTCTTGCCCCATATTCTGGAACTGACCAACAATTTTTGGTACTACAACGGTCAACAGTAATATCACTATAGCAAAGGCAAAAAACATCATAATGCTGGGATAAACCATAGCCTGAGTAATTTGGCTTTTAGTTTGCTGACGCTTTTCAGTGTAATCTGCTAAACGGTTTAGTACAGTATCGAGGTGACCTGACTTTTCACCTGCGGCTACCATAGCGCGAAATAAATCATCAAATATGTGTGGAAATTCCGCCATGGCGTCGGCTAAGGTGTGTCCTTCTACTACCTTGCTGCGTACTGCCATCATCATATTCTTCTGGCGTGGTTTTTCGCATTGTTCGGCAACAGCCAGTATGGCCTCTTCTATAGGCAAAGAAGCTTCTACTAAGGTTGATAATTGGCGGGTAAGCAGAGACAAATCTGCAGTCGATATGGTATTTTTAAATAAAGTAAAACCAGCCTGTGACTTACGCTCCTTTTCAGCCACTTGGTCAACTTGCATGGGTATTAAGCCTTGTTCGCGCAACTGCTGACGGATTTGCCTTTGGTTATCGCCCTCTAAAACACCATTTTTGTTTTTGCCACTTTTATCCATGGCTTGATATGCATAAGCAGCCATTTAATCTTCCTTTGTCACTCGCAACACTTCTTCAAGAGAGGTAATGACTAACAATACTTTGCCACAACCATCATCACGAATGCTGGGTGTGTTTTGGCGAATATATTTTTCAATCGCTTGTTCACCGTGACCTGTATGAATGAGTTCTCGTATACCTTCGTCGACTACCAATAGTTCGTGAATACCTGTTCTGCCACGGTAGCCAGTTTGATTACAAGCAGCGCAGCCCTTAGGTGTATGAACAGCATGCTCAGAGGCATCAGTTGGTTTTATGCCTAAAGCCACACATTCTTGTGCACTGGGTAGATGCGGAGTTTTACAATCGGGACATAAAGTACGTACCAGACGTTGCGACAATACTGCCAATAAACTTGAAGAAAGTAGAAAGGGTTCTATCCCCATATCTTCTAAGCGTGTAATGGCACCCGCAGCGGTGTTGGTGTGTAAAGTAGACATCACTAGGTGACCGGTCAAACTGGCTTGCACACTGATTTTTGCCGTTTCTAAATCACGAATTTCACCGACCATGACGACATCAGGATCTTGACGCAATATCGTTCTTATACTTCCAGCTCGTTCCTGCCCCGCTCGATTACACATTCCCTCGCTGTGTCCACGCGTATTCGCGATCCACTTCTGCTGCAGTCTTTGTCCCTGTAGTCACAAATCTCTACTCCCATCTATATAGCATCACACCATGGTTGCACGCCTGCCACTGCATGACTCATTCACAT
>OOFW01000028.1_pt1 | contig 17619 bp, 21 predicted proteins | sample 1670271 | NCBI WGS metagenome assembly OOFW01 (sample SAMEA98137918, study PRJEB22522) | marine metagenome | biome: marine biome; feature: marine water body; material: sea ice | place: Arctic Ocean | collected 07-Sep-2015 | depth 1.32 m
ACCCGTCATCCTTGAAACTGCAGCGTTGTTGACTGCACTCGCGAACCGCAATCACTTAGTAAACTAAGCTCATGGGTCTTCGCTCCTTTGTCGCCTAACTGCATTTCCAATGATTTTGGGTATATATGTTTAAAAAGTTAATTTTGGCTTTTATGAATGGGCAGAGGATAAGCAATTTTTTGAAACTTATACAATATTAACTATTTCTAGGATAAAGCTTGGTTTTATCTGTGCACAAACATGTTTATCCACTGTTTGAGACAGTATCTGAGACAGTATCTGTTAAAAAGTCATATTTGGTTCTGCTCATTTAGTTATACTGGCGCAATTCAACTATCAGTAAGGAATTTCTTCGCCCTATGAGCGACGACCCGTTTTACCAACGCGAAAAAGAAAAATACGATAAGCCTGTTGCTAGTCGTGAATTTTTACTTGAACTTTTAGTCGAAGCTAAAAAGCCTTTGTCTTTTCTGGAATTTTGTCAGTTGCTTGATGCGAAAGATGAGGATAGCCGTATAGGTATTCAACGTCGCCTTCGAGCGATGGAACGAGAAGGGCAAGTTGAGTTTAATCGTGACAAAAAGTATGCAAAACTTAAAACAGAAGATCTTATTCAAGGTCGGGTGATTGGCCATCGTGATGGCTTTGGTTTTTTAAAACGCGACGATGGTGATAAAGACTTATTTATTCATAATGCTCAAATGTCCATGGTGTTACATGGAGATGTAGTCCTTGTCAAAGAAAGTGGAACAGATAACCGTGGCAGACGAGAAGCCAGAATTGCCAAAATTGTTGAGCCCCGCACTGAGCCGATAGTGGGTCGTTACTTTTTTGAAAATAATGTGGGCGTTGTTATTCCCGACGATAGCCGAATTAACCACGAAATCATGATCCCTAAAGAACAAACTAATGGTGCTCGTCAAGGGCATATTGTTGTGGTTGAAATTGTTCAGCGCCCTCGTAAACGGGTAAATGCTATCGGTAAAATTGTTGAAGTGTTGGGTGAACATATGGCACCCGGGATGGAAATCGATATGGCGTTGCGTACTTTTGATATTCCACATCATTGGCCAAAAGGTGTCGATAGGCAAGTGAAGGGGCTTAATGAACAAGTCCCGGAAGAGGCGAAAGAGGATCGTGTTGATTTAAGACAATTACCGTTAGTGACTATCGATGGTGAAGACGCTCGTGATTTTGATGATGCCGTTTTTTGCGAACCATTAGATGATGGTGGTTGGCAGCTTTGGGTCGCCATAGCAGACGTCAGTTATTATGTTCGTCCGGGTACCGCCCTTGATAGTGAAGCACAAAATCGTGGTAACTCTGTGTACTTTCCTGAACAAGTGGTTCCTATGTTACCAGAAGTTTTATCTAATGGATTATGTTCACTTAATCCACAAGTTGACCGTTTATGTATGGTGTGTGAGATGACCATCAGTAAAACTGGCAAGCTGGTGGAACACCAATTTTATGAAGCTGTAATGAACTCCAAAGCAAGGTTAACTTACACAAAAGTGTGGGACATCTTACAAGGTAACCCCGAGTTACATAAACGTTATGCTGAGCAAGTCCCTCACCTGAAAAATTTACACGATATGTATCGTGCTTTAAAGCGCACTCGCAATCAACGTGGTGCAATTGAATTTGAAACTCAAGAGAGCAAATTTGTATTTAACGCTCAGCGAAAAATTGACAATATCATCCCAGTAACCCGCAATGATGCCCATAAGCTAATCGAAGAATGTATGATCCTGGCTAATGTGTCTGCGGCACAAACGTTAACTAAAAATAAAGCTGAAGCCTTGTATCGAATTCATGATAAACCTGATTCAGATCGCCTGGGTGCATTTTTGTCATACTTAGGTGAAGTGGGCATCACTCACAAAATTGGTAGCGACGTATCACCGCAGGATTTTACTGATGTGATTGAAAAAATTCAAGGCAGGCCTGACCAAGAATTGATCCAAACTATGTTATTACGGTCGATGAAACAAGCAGTATACGATCATGAAAACATCGGCCATTTTGGTTTGGCATTGGAAGCTTATGCGCATTTCACATCACCAATTCGTCGCTATCCTGACTTGGTAGTCCATCGTGCTCTAAAGGGCATCATCGATAAACAGCAGCAGCGCAAGAGTAAATCAGGCGGGAAAGCTTATACCGCAGATGAGGTGGAGGTTCTAGGTGAACAGTGCTCTATGACAGAACGTCGCGCAGACGACGCTACTAGAGACGTATCCGACTGGCTCAAATGTGAATTTATGCTTGACCATATCGGCGACGTGTTTGACGGCGTAATCGCTTCAGTGACTAACTTTGGTTTTTTTGTACGTTTGAGCGATTTCCATATCGACGGTTTGGTACATATTTCATCCTTAGAAAAAGATTATTTCCGCTACGACGAAATTAAACAGCATTTAATTGGTGAGAGTTTTGGGACTGTTTATCGTCTGGGCGACCCTGTTGAGGTCAAAGTCGCCTCAGTCAACTTGGACGAACGAAAAATAGACTTTTTATTAGATGGCGCCGAAGGCAAAAACATTAGAAAAACAGCTGGCAGAAAACCTTCCAGTTCAAAGAAATCAGGGGCAAGTAAAAAAAGTACAGAAGCTAAACCAGTTACTGCTTCTAAAACCGTTAAAAAGCCAGCGGCTAGAAAAAGCAGAACACCATCTAAATCTAAGTCTGGGCGAAGTAAGCCTGCAATTTCGTCAAGAAAGGGGAAAAGTTAATATGGCTCACCAAGAATGGTTGTATGGTATTCACGCATTAGAGTCTATTATTTTACGTGAACCTGAACGTTTGATTGAACTCTTTGTGTTGAAAGGGCGAGATGACAAAAGTATTCACGATATCGTTAGTCAAGCAAGACGCTTTGGTACATCGGTGCAATTTTGCCAGCGTAAAACTTTAGATGATAAAGTCGATGGTGGGCAGCATCAAGGCATTGTCGCTAAGGTTAAACCCGCTAAGCAATACAATGAAAATGACTTGGCTACAATTGTCGCGTCGAGCAAATCTCCATTTCTGCTAATCTTAGACGGTGTCACCGATCCGCATAACTTAGGTGCCTGTTTACGCACAGCCGATGCCGCTGGTGTGGACGCGGTGGTAGTACCCAAAGATAAATCCGCGGCACTCACACCAGTTGTACGCAAAGTGGCTAGTGGTGCAGCTGATGTTATTCCTTTAGTGCAAGTCACCAATCTCGCCAGAACGCTTCGAGACTTGCAAGACGCCGGTGTGTGGATAGTTGGAACCGCAGGGGAAGCAGAAAATAATATTTATGACTGCAAATTTAACGGTCCAATGGCTCTTGTAATGGGGGCTGAAGGTAAAGGAATGCGGCGTTTAACGCGTGAACACTGCGATGAGTTGATTAAACTTCCTATGGCTGGTTCCGTTTCAAGCCTTAACGTTTCTGTGGCGACAGGTGTGTGTTTATTCGAAATTGTCAGGCAAAGAGCTTAGGCAAAGACCTTAGATAAAAAGCTTAGATAAAAAGCTTAGATAAAAAGCTTAGATAAAAAGCTTAGATAAAGAGCTTAGACCAAAAACCAGAAAGGGAATGCCATTAATGGTGGTCCCTTCTTACTTCAAGTAAATAAAACTTATACACAATCCCATAAAGTAGTTATGAGTATTTTATTGTTAAAAATATTCGTAAAGTTTTAAGTGATTTTTTAAATCGTAACCACGGTTTTACCTCGCCAGGCTCGAGCATTCTATGGCACATCAACTCGTCAAATTATGCTACCTGCTTATCTCACATAAAATTATCATATGTATTCAGAATATTTACGAATCCTTGGAATTATAACTTTTTTGCTAGTAGGTTTTTATTCTAGTGATACTAAACAGCATTTTCATAAAAACCTGATTATTACTTCGGTATAAACAGCTTGTCGTCTATCATTTCCACTTGTTAACAATTTGTTGTGAATGAACGATTGACCTATTTACACACAATCGTTATAAATACATTTATACATTCCTTAGCTTAAGTATCAAATATGTCATTAAAAACACCTTTAGAAATGCTTTACCAATGGGAAGAGACTCATCCTGAAACCGTTTACTTAAAACAACCTATTGATGGTGTTATTAAAGATTTCACGTGGCGAGAAACTAGCCAACAAGCTAGAAAGGTTGCTGCGAGTTTATTGGCAATGGATTTGCCCAAAGGTAGCCATATTGCTATTTTGTCTAAGAATTGTGCTGAATGGTTTATCACTGATTTGGCCATTATGTTAGCAGGTCACGTGTCTGTCCCTATATATTCAACCGCGGGTGAAAAGACAATTCGCTATGTTTTGAACCATGCCAAGTGTCCAGTTATATTTGTCGGTAAATTGGACAATACTGAAAAACAAGTTGCTGCGATTGATGATGGTATTATTAAACTTGCTTTTCCTTATCCCAATATACCTGCTGATAAACAATGGGATGAATTATTACAAGCAGCTCCATTCGTCGACAAACCCATTCCCGCTCTAGATTCAGTGATGACTATAGTCTATACATCGGGTAGTACTGGTAATCCGAAAGGTGTGGTACACAATTACGATTCTATTTGTTGGTCAGCATCGAATTCATTAAACGAACTAGGAGTGGATCAAAACGATCGCGTTCTCAGTTATCTACCTTTGGCACATATTACTGAAAGAGTATTGGTTGAGGTATCAAGTTTTTACTCTGGTTCACGTATTGACTTCATTGAGTCTTTGGAAACCTTTGCCCGTGACGTGAATGCTACGCAACCCACCTTGTTTATCTCTGTTCCTCGTTTATGGACGCGTTTTCAAATGGGCGTGTTAGCCAACATGCCTCAGAAAAAGCTCGATCTATTATTACGTATTCCAATAGTAAGTGGCATTGTCAGTAAAAAAATACGCACTAAATTAGGTTTAGGACAAGCAAGACTGTGTGCCAGCGGTTCAGCACCTATCCCTGCTACTACATTAGAATGGTTCAGGAAAATTGGTGTCAACATTTCTGAAGGTTGGGGGATGACTGAGAACAGTGCATATGGTACTTGCTGTGTGCCTTTTAGAGCCGACAAAATTGGCTCTATAGGGCGGGCTTATTCAGGTGTGGATATACGCATAGGTGAAGAAGGTGAAATTCAGCTCAAGGGACCTTGTAATATGAAAGAATATTATCTGGAGCCTGAAAAAACCGCAGAGGTGATGACTGAAGACGGATATCTGAAAACCGGTGATAAAGGTTCGATTGATAGCGATGGTTACATAACAATTACCGGTCGACTAAAAGAAATTTTTAAAACATCAAAAGGTAAATATATAGCTCCAGTGCCTATTGAATCAAAGCTCATGGCAAACTCCTCTATTGAACAAGTAGTTGTTACAGGTTCGCAACTAAAACAACCTATCGGTTTGGTCGTTTTGTCTGTAGAAGCGCTTAAGTTACCTCCAGAAGTAATTGAGCAGAGTTTGTTAGCTACCTTAAATGAGGTAAATAGCACACTTGAAAGTCACGCGATACTTGACAGCTTAATTGTAATGAAGGATGAATGGACTGTAGATAATGGATTTCTGACACCAACACTAAAGGTAAAAAGACATAATCTAGAAGAACACTATGACAGTCTTATCAATGGTCAGTTATCTGGAAAAATAGTTAGGCAATAGTCAATAAAACCCTAGATGGATTACAATCTTTACAAATAGTTCGGCGCCTCAAAGCAAAGGTTTTGTAAAGATTGTAAAGGTTATGTAAAGCCTCGAACTTCTCTTTAAGTCATCCATCCTATTGGCAAATAACTATTGCTAATAATGGATGACTTTTATGAAAAACCTTCTTTTACCTACTCTGCTTATATCAATATTTCAACTATCTGCTTGTAGCAGTTCTAGTGATGACGAGGAAGAGGTGCTTGTCGATGCCTATCTACAATTTTATAATGGCGCTGCAAACAGTGCGGCTACACTTATGGCAGAAGTTGATGGCAATACGTTGGGTATAGCTACATATGGCGATGCTTCAAGTTTGATTACCTTAGAAAATGGTGAAGTTGAATTAGAGTTTTACCGGATAGATGCTGAAGCTCAACAAGTAACTTTAGAAGAAGTAACTGTGGACTTGTCAGACGGTGAAAAAGATTTAATGATCCTAAGTGGTGATTATGAAAACCCTTCTTTTGCAGAACATCGTTATGAACGTGAAAATCTTGAAGGTCATTTCCGCTTATTTGCTACGTCAGTAATTAGTGGGTCTGGAACTTATGACCTATATATGAGTAAAGCTGGAGAGCCCTTTAGTGCGGCAAACTTATTAGGTACTATCAACTATGAACAATTTGATGAATTAACTTATTGGGATCCAGATACAGATAGTGATGACTTCGATGAAGGTGAATATACTCTGTATTTAACAGAGCCAGGAACTAATGAACCATTGTTTGAAACTGCGACTATTAGTTTTGCGTTCGATACTGAATACGTTTTAGTGTTAAGAACTACTTCCGGCGCTATTCAAGGCAATGTCGTTGTGGACATTATTATTAATTCTTCGGCCGTTGCTAACTATGCAGATGAGGATGCGACCGCGCGATACCGAGTGCACAACAGTCTGGATGATTCAGAATCAGTCAGTTTAACCCTAGGGGGTAACGAAGGGACAAGTGACGATATGACTTTGGGCGCGAATACTTTAAGTGATTTTAGTGAAGTAGAATTTGGTGATTATCGGTTAACTGCCGTCATAGGTGATGAGGGTTTCAACAACCGTTTGATAACCTTGAATCAGGGTGAGAGCAAAGCATTCATTCTTTACCGAGATGAAGAAGATAAAGTTAATTCCATATCATTTGAAGAAAGTAATTTACCACAGGTATTTGATCATCAAATCCAAATAGTAAATTTGACTCCAGATTTCTTTGACATTGATTTTTATTTTGTCCGTCAAGACGAGACAATTGAGAGCCTGAGTATCAAGTATCAGGCTTGGACTATGAAGAAAGCAGAAGTTTTACTTTGCCGAGTGACTTTTATGAGCTAATTGCTGTGTATGATGATAGCGATGATACTCAAGTTTTACTCCATAGAACCGAGTTGTTAGGGATTAACGAAGAAGCCAATTATATTATCACTGTTAAAAAACAGATGATTCAGACACAGGATTCAAAATCGCTATCCTTTATTAATCTTAACTTTGTTAAAAAGGCCTCTACGGAGGTCTTTTTGTTAACTTTAAAAATTCTATACCTATGAAATTAAGGCCTTGCGAACACATTTCATGTGTTAATGAAGGCCTAACAGGAGTTGCAGTGTATTTCTGGTGTTTTTTTGAAATTAGACTATCGCGCCATAGCTATTTCTGTTAGTATTTCGCGCCCTTTTAACTGGGGTATGTATAAAAAAGCAGCTAAACCCTGTTTTTTTGCAGGTAAACGGCTCGGAAGAGTCTTAAAATTTAATAGCGGAGCACTAACATGATCCAAATGCAAACTAACCTGGAGGTTGCCGATAATTCTGGCGCTCGCAGGGTTCAGTGTATTAAGGTTCTTGGTGGCTCGCATCGCCGTTATGCACATATTGGTGACATCATTAAAGTTACTGTCAAGGAAGCAATTCCTCGCGGTAAAGTAAAAAAAGGTGATGTACTAACTGCAGTGGTGGTGCGTACTAGAAAAGGCGTACGTCGTCCTGATGGATCTTCAATCCGTTTCGACAGCAACGCAGCTGTTTTGCTCAATGCAAACAAGCAACCGATTGGTACGCGTATCTTTGGTCCGGTTACTCGGGAACTTCGTGTTAATAACATGAAAATTGTCTCGCTAGCCCCTGAGGTATTATAAGGAGTCACGATATGGCTAATAAAATTCGTCGTGATGATGAAATCATCGTTTTGGCTGGTAAAGATAAAGGAAAACAAGGCAAAGTGCTTAAAGTTCTTCCTGCTTCTAACCGTCTAATCGTTGAAGGTGTGAGCATGATCAAGAAACATCAGAAACCTAACCCTCAATTGGGTGTGACTGGTGGTATTGTTGAGAAAGAAGCATCGATTCACGTATCAAATGTAGCGATCTACAACTCTAAAACGGGTAAAGCAGATCGTGTGGGTTTCCGTCTTGAAGGTGAGAAGAAAGTACGTTTCTTCAAATCAGACGGCGAACTAGTATAAAAATTGGAGAGTACGATGGCGAAACTGCATGATTTTTATAAAGACTCAGTTGTAGCGGAACTTGCTAAGCAGTTCAACTATAACAGCGTCATGCAAGTCCCTCGGATTGATAAAATCACTCTAAACATGGGTTTAGGTGAAGCGGTAGCGGACAAAAAGGTATTAGAAAATGCCACGGCTGAGATGCAAGCAATTGCAGGTCAAAAGCCTATTGTAACCGTTGCTCGCAAGTCTGTAGCGGGTTTTAAAATCCGTGAAGGTTATCCGATTGGCTGTAAAGTAACCCTACGTGGTGAACGTATGTGGGAATTCTTTGAACGTTTAGTTTCAATAGCAATTCCACGTATCCGAGATTTTCGTGGCTTAAATCCTAAGTCATTCGATGGTCGCGGTAACTTTAGCATGGGCGTTCGTGAGCAAATTATCTTCCCTGAAATCGAATTTGATAAAGTGGATAAGATACGCGGTATGGATATTACTATCACTACTAGCGCACAAACCGATGCGGAAGCACACGCTTTATTAAGCGCGTTCAACTTCCCGTTTAAAAAGTAAGGTGTAGGGTTATGGCAAAAGAATCAATGAAAGCGCGCGAAGTAAAACGTGCGAAGCTAGTTGTTAAGTTCGCGGTAAAACGCGCAGCGCTTAAAGCAACTATCAGCGATGTCAATTCTTCTGATGAAGAACGTTGGGACGCTGTTCTTAAGCTACAACAACTGCCACGTGACTCATCTGTAAGTCGTAAGCGTAACCGCTGCAACATTACAGGTCGTCCACATGGTTTCCTACGCAAGTTTGGCATGAGCCGTATCAAGTTGCGTGAAGCAGCCATGCGCGGTGAAGTGCCTGGCTTGAAAAAAGCCAGTTGGTAAGGGGTAGCTGATATGAGTATGCAAGATCCTATCGCGGATATGTTTACCCGCGTACGTAATGGCCAGATGGCTAGTAAAGTTTCTGTAATTATGCCTTCGTCTAAAGTTCGTGTTGCAATTGCAGGCGTTCTAAAAGAAGAAGGTTATGTAACAGACTTCGCTGTTTCTGGCGACGTAAAGCCAGTATTAGAAGTAACGTTAAAGTACTTCGAAGGCAAAAAAGTAATCGAGAGCATTGAGCGCGTAAGTCGCCCCGGTCTTCGCATCTATAAGAAAAAAGATGAGTTACCAAAAGTAATGGGTGGTTTAGGTGTGGCTATCGTGTCTACCTCTAAAGGTGTGATGACTGACCGTGCAGCGCGTAAAGCGGGCATGGGTGGTGAAATCATCGGCTACGTAGCGTAAGGGGAATAAAATGTCACGTATAGCAAAAGCTCCTGTTGATATCTTATCTGGCGTAGAAATATCTATTGCTGGTCAAGAAGTCACAGTTAAAGGTAAAAACGGTACGCTGGTTCGTGTATTTAATGATGCTGTTGAAGTAGTACAGGAAGAAAACCAATTAGTTGCTAAGCCTCGTGAAGGCAAAGCTAATGGTTGGGCACAATCCGGTACAGCTCGCTCTTTATTAAACAATATGATCCTAGGTGTATCGCAAGGTTTTGAGAAAAAACTACTGTTGAATGGTGTTGGTTACCGTGCGCAAGCTCAAGGTACAAAACTTAATTTGACTTTGGGATTCTCACACCCTGTAGCATACGAAATGCCCGAGGGTATTTCGGTTGAAACTCCTAGTCAGACTGAAATCATCGTCAAAGGCGTTGATAAACAGTTGATAGGTCAGGTTGCAGCTAATATTCGTGCATACCGTCCACCAGAGCCTTACAAAGGCAAAGGCGTTCGTTACGCAGATGAAGTTGTGCGTCGTAAAGAAGCTAAGAAGAAATAAGGAGTCGGTACGATGGATAAAAAATCAGCTCGTTTGCGTCGCGCTACTCGTGCACGTAAAAAAATTAGTGAATTGGCCGCGCATCGCTTGGTTGTTAACCGCACACCGCGTCACATATACGCTCAGTTAATCGCGCCTAGTGGTTCTGAAGTATTGGCGTCGGCTTCAACAGTTGAAACTGAACTAGCAAGTAGCCTAAAGGGTACTGGTAATTCAGCGGCAGCAGCGGCTATTGGCAAAGCGATCGCAGAACGCGCTATCGAAAAGGGCATCAAGAAAGTTGCCTTTGATCGTAGCGGATTCAAGTATCACGGTCGAGTTAAAGCATTAGCTGATGCAGCTCGCGAAGCTGGTCTTCAGTTCTAGGAGTTAATTATGGCTAAAGTAGAAGTTCAAAACCCTGGTGATTTGCTAGAAAAGCTAATCGCAGTAAACCGTGTGTCTAAAGTAGTTAAAGGTGGTCGTATCTTTAGCTTTACTGCATTAACAGTAGTAGGCGATGGTAACGGTCGTGTAGGTTTTGGTTATGGCAAAGCACGTGAAGTGCCTGCTGCAATTCAAAAAGCTATGGAAAAAGCGCGTCGCAATATTGTGAACGTTGATCTTAATGGCAACACGCTACAACACCCAATAAAAGGTCGTCACTCAGGCTCTAAGGTCTACATGCAACCAGCATCTGAAGGTACTGGTATTATTGCCGGTGGTGCAATGCGTGCAGTTCTTGAAGTGTCGGGTGTACAAAATGTACTTTCAAAATGTTACGGATCTACGAATCCAATTAACGTTGTGCGTGCAACTATCAATGCGTTGACAGAAATGAATTCGCCTGAGTCAGTTGCTGCTAAGCGTGGATTGTCTGTATCGCAGATTTTGGGGTAATTGATCATGACTAAAATGATTAAAGTAAAGCAAACGAAAAGTTCTATCGGTCGTTTACCTAAGCATAAAGCTACGCTTACAGGTTTAGGTCTTCGTCGTATAGGTCATATTCGTGAGCTAGAAGACACCCCTTCTGTCCGTGGCATGATCAACCGTGTATTTTACATGGTCGAAGTAGTGGAGGAGTAAAAGATGCATTTGAATACTCTTGCTCCTGCACCTGGAGCGAAAAAAGCTGGTAAACGTGTGGGTCGTGGTATGGGCTCTGGTCTTGGAAAAACTGGTGGCCGTGGTCACAAAGGTCAAAAGTCCCGCTCAGGCGGTTCTGTAAAACCTGGTTTTGAAGGCGGGCAAATGCCAATCCAACGTCGTCTACCTAAGTTCGGTTTTACTTCACGTAAGTCTTTGGTTTCTGACCAAGTTACGTTAAGCGAAATTGCGAAGGTAGAAGGTGATGTGGTATCACTTGAATCTTTAAAAGCAGCAGGTCTTATTAAGAAAGAAATGCTGTTTGTTAAAGTTATGAAAAGTGGTGACATTTCACGTGCCGTTACAATTAATGGTTTAAAGGTATCAAAAGGCGCGCTTGAATCAATCAAGGCGGCTGGCGGTAAAGTAGAGGAATAGGCTAGATGGCTAAACCAGGACAGGATTCGAGCGCTAAAGGCGGCTTGAGCGAGCTTAAATCAAGATTGTTGTTTGTACTCGGTGCGATCATTGTATTTAGGTTGGGTTCATATGTACCTATTCCTGGTATTGACGCTGCGGTGTTAGCTCAATTATTTGAGCAACAGAAAGGTACCATCGTTGAGATGTTTAACATGTTTTCCGGTGGTGCTCTTGAACGCGCGTCAGTTCTAGCCCTAGGCATCATGCCTTATATTACAGCTTCTATTATTATTCAGTTGATGTCACATATGCATCCACCGATGATGGAGCTTAAGAAAGAAGGTGAAGCAGGACGTCGTAAAATTAGTCAATACACTAGGTATTTCACTTTAGTATTGGCGTCATTTCAAGCAGTTGGAATAGCGACAAACTTACCAAACCTGATACAAGGTTTAGTAATTAACCCCGGCTTCGGTTTTTACTTTACAGCATGGATAAGCTTAGTCACGGGAACTATGTTCCTAATGTGGTTAGGTGAACAAATTACAGAGAGAGGTATTGGTAACGGTATTTCTATTCTGATTTTTGCCGGTATTGTATCTGGTTTGCCATCAGCATTAGGTAATGTTGCTGAGATGGCAAGACAAGGTGAACTACAATTATTGTTCTTGTTGTTAGTGGGTGTAATCATTATTGCCGTCACATATTTTGTTGTATTCGTAGAGCGTGGTCAGCGACGTATCGTTGTTAACTACGCAAAACGTCAACAAGGTCGAAAGGTATTTGCTGCACAAAGCACACATTTACCTTTAAAAGTGAACATGGCGGGTGTTATACCTCCTATTTTTGCATCAAGTATTATTTTGTTTCCTGGTACCATTGCAAACTGGTTTGGTCAGAATGAGTCATTGTCTTGGTTACAAGATGTGGCACTTCAGTTGTCCCCTGGACAACCTTTGTATGTGATGTTGTACGCTGCGACGATTATATTCTTTTGTTTCTTCTATACTGCGTTGGTTTTTAACCCTCGCGAGACGGCAGACAACTTAAAGAAGTCAGGAGCTTTTGTTCCTGGAATTCGTCCTGGTGAACAAACATCAAAGTATGTTGATAAAGTGATGACTCGCCTTACATTGGCAGGTGCTCTTTACATAACCTTTATATGTTTAGTGCCTGAGTTCATGTTGATCGCTTGGAACGTTCCGTTCTACTTTGGCGGTACATCACTACTTATTATGGTAGTGGTTATCATGGACTTTATGGCGCAGGTGCAGACCCATTTGATGTCTAATCAATATGAGTCTGTTCTTAAAAAAGCTAATCTTAAAGGCTATGGCCGTTAAGTTAGCGATTTACGGAGTGATGAAATGAAAGTTCGTGCATCCGTCAAGCGGATTTGCCGTAACTGTAAAATTGTCAAGCGCAACGGTGTTGTGCGTGTGATTTGCAGTTCTGACCTTAAGCATAAGCAAAGGCAAGGTTAATCGACTGGATTGGGGGTCGTCTAGATACACTAGCGCCTCAATCCTTAATTGCAATTTAGTCGTTGGGTAAGTATCCTATCGGGCTTTTTAGGCTGATGACTATAAATTTATAAGGAGTACTGTTAATGGCCCGTATCGCTGGCATTAACATCCCTGAACACAAGCATACTGTAATTGCATTATCTGCAATCTATGGTGTTGGCGCCACACGTGCGAAAAGCATTTGTGTAGCTTCTGGTGTTGCAGAGACAACCAAGATCAAGGATCTTGATGAAGAACAAATTGATAAACTTCGTGAAGAAGTTGGAAAATTCACAGTTGAAGGTGACCTTCGCCGTGAAGTATCAATGAGTATTAAACGTTTGATGGATTTAGGTTGCTACCGTGGTATTCGCCATCGTCGTAGTCTTCCTCTACGTGGTCAGCGCACTAAAACTAATGCGCGTACCCGTAAAGGTCCTCGCAAAGCAATAAAACGATAAGCGGGGGATATTATGGCTAAAGCACCAACCAAAACGCGTAAGCGCGTAAAACGTCAAGTTGCTGATGGTATGGCTCATATTCATGCCTCTTTCAACAACACAATAGTGACTATTACTGACCGTCAGGGCAATGCTCTGTCATGGGCAACTTCAGGTGGTTCTGGTTTCCGTGGTTCACGTAAATCAACCCCATTTGCTGCTCAGGTAGCTGCTGAACGCGCTGGTACAGCCGCTCAGGATTACGGTTTGAAAAACATAGAAGTGTTCGTTAAGGGCCCAGGTCCAGGTCGTGAATCTGCGATCCGAGCTTTGAACGCTGCTGGTTATAAAATCACTAATATTACCGATGTGACACCTATTCCTCACAACGGTTGTCGTCCACCGAAAAAACGTCGCGTTTAATCGACGGACAGTTGGAGAAAGATCATGGCAAGATATTTGGGTCCAAAACTCAAACTTAGCCGTCGCGAAGGAACAGATTTATTCCTAAAAAGCGGCGTTCGAGCAATCGAATCTAAATGTAAAATTGATACCGCACCTGGACAACACGGCGCACGTCGTGGACGTTTGTCTGATTACGGTGTTCAGCTACGTGAAAAGCAAAAAGTACGTCGTATGTACGGTGTACTAGAAAAGCAATTCCGTAACTATTATAAAGAAGCAGCACGCTTAAAAGGCAATACAGGTGAAAACCTGCTACAGCTTTTGGAGCAGCGTCTAGACAATGTTGTATACCGTATTGGTTTTGCTAGTACTCGTGCTGAAGCACGTCAGCTAGTAAGTCATAAAGCCATTTTGGTGAACGGTAAAGTTGTTAACGTTCCTTCTTTTAACGTTTCTGCTGATGATGTTGTTTCCGTTCGTGAGAAAGCGAAAAAGCAAGCGCGTATAGTTGCTGCACTGGAATTAGCAGATCAGCGTGAAAAACCAACTTGGATTGAAGTAGATAACAAGAAAATGGAAGGCACATTTAAACGTGTACCTGAAAGGACTGACTTAACTGCCGATATTAACGAACAGTTGATCGTCGAACTTTACTCTAAGTAAAGCTGAAAGAAGAGAGGAAACAATGTCGGGTTCTGTAACTGAATTCTTAAAACCAAGATTAGTTGAAATTGATAACGTCTCGTCAACTCGCGCAAAGGTCACACTTGAACCTTTAGAACGTGGGTTTGGCCATACGCTAGGTAACGCGTTACGTCGCATTTTATTGTCATCAATGCCAGGATGTGCTGTAACAGAAGTTGAAATCGATGGTGTTTTGCAAGAATACAGCACCAAAGAAGGCGTTCAAGAAGACGTTATTGAGATATTGCTTAACCTTAAAGGTTTAGCTATTCGTCTTGAAGGCAAAACTGAAGCAACACTTACCTTAGTGAAATCCGGTGCGGGACCAGTTTTAGCTGGTGATATCCAGCATGATGGCGATGTGGAAATTGTTAACCCTGACCATTTAGTTTGTACTTTAACTGGCGAAGCTGAACTTAGCATGCGTATTAAAGTAGAAATGGGTCGTGGATATGTTCCTGCATCAACTCGCCGCTCTTCAGAAGAAGATGATCGCCCTATTGGTCGTTTATTGGTGGATGCTTCATTTAGCCCAGTTGATCGTATATCTTACAATGTTGAGTCTGCTCGAGTAGAGCAAAGAACCGATCTTGATAAGTTGATCATCGATATGGAAACAAATGGCACAATTGATCCTGAAGAAGCAATACGTCGTGCAGCTACTATCTTAGCTGAACAATTAGACGCATTTGTTGAACTTCGTGATATTTCTGAGCCAGTTGAGAAAGAAGAAAAACCGGAATTTGATCCAATTTTACTTCGCCCTGTCGATGACCTAGAGCTAACTGTACGTTCAGCTAACTGCTTGAAGGCCGAAGCCATACAATACATTGGTGACCTAGTACAACGTACTGAGGTAGAGTTACTAAAAACTCCTAACCTAGGTAAAAAATCTCTTACTGAGATTAAAGATGTGCTAGCTTCTCGTGGACTTTCTCTAGGCATGCGCCTAGAAAACTGGCCACCAGAGTCAATCGCTGAAAAAGATTAATCAGGTTTTTGAGCCTGATTTGTAGAGAAGGATAAAACTATGCGCCATCGTAAAAGTGGTCGTCAGTTAAATCGTAACAGCAGTCATCGTCAAGCTATGTTTAAAAATATGGCTGGTTCTTTGGTAAAACACGAGTTGATTAAAACAACTCTACCAAAGGCGAAGGAATTGCGTCGCGTAATTGAACCTCTTATCACTCTTGCTAAGCAAGACAGTGTAGCTAATCGTCGTTTGGCGATGGCACGTACTGGTGATAAAGAAGTTGTTGGTAAATTGTTTAACGAATTAGGGCCTCGCTATGAAGAGCGTCCTGGTGGCTACATTCGCATTTTGAAATGTGGATTCCGTACGGGTGATAAAGCACCTATGGCTTACGTTGAATTGGTTGACCGTCCTGAAGTAGAAGCAGTCGTAGAGATTGAAGAAACTGAAGCGGAATAAACAACAGTACTAAATAAAAAGCCAGGCTTATGTCTGGCTTTTTTGTGTCTAAAGTAAAGTTTTCATGGTGTATTTTTTAATACTTGAGAAAGCTCTGCGGTAGTTGCACCACCGTTGATAGCGTAGGTCTCAAGTTTTTTAATATCAACACCAGAGTTTTGTGCTGCTTCAATTATATTTCTAACCTGTTCTCTATGCTCGCTGGACTCACGAACAGCTGTAGTGATTACCATCTCGGCATCATCGGGAAACACAGCTAGAAGCGCTTCAACAACATATACACCTACAAAAGGTACGGCTTTTATAGCAGACTCCAAAATATCTACAATTTTGTTTGGATATTTTTTAGCAAGAGATTGCACGATATAATCAGCAGAATCAGGTTCAGTGATTACTGCGATACGTACAATTTCATTTAATTGTTCAGGAGTGGAGTGGGCTGCTGCCGTAACAACAAAGTCAATATAGCTGGGGTCTGCATTTATGGCTGTTTCAACAATACTAATGCAACTACTAATGCCTTTCTCGAGTGCCATGGTGACGACTTCTTCGGCTAAAGTGGGTTGTGCTGAAATAGCCGCATGGATAATTTCTTTGTATTTATCGGGGTATAAGTCTAATGCAGTGCCTACTATTGAAGCAGCTTGCTGGGGGTAATGGCCTACGATGGATTTAATTGCTCTACCAATAGTTACATTCTTATCGACCTGTAATTTAAGAAATTTTTCAGTGAGTTGACTATGATTGTTTTCGTTTTCTAACTGGACGGCGCAGACTTCATGTATATGCACTAAAGAACCACAGACAAACGCCAACATAACAAATTTATTCATGCCTAAAACACCACTGCTTATTTAATCTGTTAGTACGACACGTATGTTAGTAAAAGATTCAATTTATTGACAATTGAACGCTATTTAAACATATGGGGTGAAAAGCAATCAGTTGACATGGTTATAAGACCTTATTTGATTATAAGGGTTGACGCCTGAATTTAAATCTATATTATACGGCTTCGCTTCAAGGGAGACCAGTTGGAAACAACATGAGTCACCTGAATCAAATAGGTTTTATCGATTTGATGAATGTACGGTAACGTACGGTTGGAGCGGGATGTAGCAAGATTTAATTGAAAAATAAAATAAATTAAATTGTTGACATCAAATGGGAATGACGTAATATACGCCTCCCGCTTAAGAGGGTCTACGGACAGCTTAAGCCGCTAACAAGTTTAGCAATGCTCTTTAACAATTAGAACAAGACAATCTGTGTGGACACTCACGAAGTGAGAGTTCACCAAAAAAAATTCATGTTTTTAAAATATTTAATTGAAGAGTTTGATCATGGCTCAGATTGAACGCTGGCGGCAGGCCTAACACATGCAAGTCGAACGGAAACATGTCTAGCTTGCTAGATGATGTCGAGTGGCGGACGGGTGAGTAATACTTAGGAACATGCCTTTGGGTGGGGGATAACTATTGGAAACGATAGCTAATACCGCATAACGTCTACGGACCAAAGGGGGCGCTTGCGCTCTCGCCTAAAGAGTGGCCTAAGCGAGATTAGCTTGTTGGTGAGGTAAAGGCTCACCAAGGCGACGATCTCTAGCTGTTCTGAGAGGAAGATCAGCCACACTGGGACTGAGACACGGCCCAGACTCCTACGGGAGGCAGCAGTGGGGAATATTGCACAATGG
>OOFW01000029.1_pt1 | contig 17386 bp, 14 predicted proteins | sample 1670271 | NCBI WGS metagenome assembly OOFW01 (sample SAMEA98137918, study PRJEB22522) | marine metagenome | biome: marine biome; feature: marine water body; material: sea ice | place: Arctic Ocean | collected 07-Sep-2015 | depth 1.32 m
TTAATTATTTTTTGTTCGCTTTTTAAAATTTTTGATTAACGATTGAAGGTTAATTACGTGAAATAGTGAAGTCAGGGTAAGCTTCTAAGCCACACTCACTCATATCTACGCCTTCGAACTCTTCTTCTTCGGTAACACGAATACCCATCACTGCTTTGATGATTGCCCAAACAACGAAGCTGGTACCAAACACCCAAACAAATATAGTAGCCGCACCAATCAACTGACCAAGAAATGCAGCTTCCGGGTTAGTTACTGGCACCAGCAACAATCCTAATAGACCCACAACACCGTGAACTGATATAGCGCCAACAGGATCATCTATCTTAGCTTTATCCAGAGCAAGGATACTAAACACGACCAATACACCACCCAAAGCACCAAACAAAGTTGCTTGTAACGGTGTAGGAGTAGAAGGTTCAGCTGTAATAGCCACTAGACCAGCCAAGGCACCATTTAATGCCATGGTTAAATCAGCTTTCTTAAATAGGACTCGAGCTAGGATAAGCGCAGCAACCAAGCCACCAGCTGCGGCGGCATTAGTATTCATAAATACAACCGCTACACTGTTAGCACTTGCAACAGATGCTGTTGCTAAAACAGAACCGCCATTGAAACCAAACCAACCCATCCACAAGATAAACGTACCCAGTGTTGCTAGGGGTAAATTAGCGCCGGGTATAGCATTAGCTTTCCCATCGGCCGTATATTTACCTTTACGAGCCCCTAATAATAATACACCTGCTAAAGCGGCTGAAGCGCCAGCCATATGCACAATACCTGAACCAGCAAAGTCCAAGAAACCCAAGTCAGCTAACTTGTACAATCCAAATACAGCTTCACCACCCCACGTCCAAGCACCTTCCATTGGATAGATAAAACCGGTTAGTACTACGGCAAAGGCTAAGAAAGCCCAGAGTTTCATGCGTTCTGCAACCGCACCTGAAACGATAGACATAGCCGTTGCTACAAATACTACTTGGAAGAAAAAGTCAGCAGATGGAGCATAAGTAGCAGGATCTTCCACTACCCCCGTAGCGCCGTCACCAGTGATACCACTTAGGAATAAAGTAAAGTCACCACCGCCGTACATGATTGAATAACCACAAACCATGTACATAATGCAAGCAATCGCATACAACGCAACGTTCTTGGTTAAAATCTCAGTAGTATTTTTTGCACGAACTAAGCCAGCTTCGAGCATAGTAAAACCAGCGGCCATCCACATGACAAGTGCGCCGCATATCAAAAAGTAAAAGGTATCTAGGGCATAGCCCAACTCAAATGTTATTTCCACGTTGCTCTCCTCAAAATCTAAATGGCTTCGCCATCTGTTTCACCAGTACGAATACGAACGGCATGCTCTAAGTCATACACAAATACTTTACCGTCACCAATTTTACCAGTCTTAGCTGCGCCAACAATAGCTTCAACTAAACGTTCGACATGGTCGTCTTGGACGGCGACTTCAAGTTTGACTTTTGGTAAAAAGTCCACTTGATACTCCGCGCCACGGTATAATTCGGTGTGACCTTTCTGACGACCAAAGCCTTTCACTTCGGTAACAGTCAAACCATCGATTCCTATTTCGGAGATTGCTTCTCGCACATCATCAAGCTTAAAAGGCTTAATGATTGCAGTGACTAATTTCATGGTGTTGCTCCCAGGTTTATTGTTGTGTGCTGCAGAAAATTAATATAAACACAACAAGACCTATGCCATATTTTTTTATCAATAAAATCATGGCTTTAGTAAGTGGACACTGTTTATTGTTACATTCCATTGCGTTTTTTTGGTGCAACAGGCAAAAATAGGATCAAGTTGGTGCGGGCATTCGAAACAGTTAGTTACAGGCATGCATGTTCTAGGTTTGAAAGCAAAACATCCAGAGATGTGATTAACCAGTATAAGAACCTTATTAACTACGCTCAAATTTGAGCAGTTACGCTAACTTTTAGAAGACTCGACTGCAATGACAAGCTTGGAAAGATAGATTTGGAAAATTTAGGAAAAACAACTATCTTAGTGATCGTTAATGAATGTGATGGAGAATGCCGTTAAAAGTTTATTTTTTTTATAACCAGTCCGACCAACTTGTTACTGATTCAAGAAGCAATGTAATAAACGACTGTATGCGTAACCTAACCGAACGCTATCTTATGCTGGAGATAAGTATAAAAGCTAATTTGAACTATTCCTATAACAAGGTATTCTATTAAATCCTAAAGATTCATCAAGAACATGCCCGAGCAGCGGTGTTTAAAAAAAATAAGTTTATATATATATCAATATTTCTTCATCTGATTGTTATTTACGTGATTGCCCAGTCGGTTATGTTTCCTTCAGTGCCAGACTCGCCATCAAAAAAGCTAGACATAATCCAAGCAACATTGATATTTGATTTTTCTCCCCCACCTCCAGAAAGTCCTTTAGAGGAGTCGGAAGAAGAGCTGCCCTTATCCGTTGTGCCAAAAGACCAGCTTCCGGTTGCCGACACCCCAGCAGATAAGAAAATTCAATCGATTTCAGACACACCACCGCTACAAGCAATCCCAAACTCACCTCAAACACTACCAGAGAGGCTAGAAGAAGAGGTACCAGTTGAACCTGAACAAAATAAGAAAATTAATGAACTTATACTAACTGAACAGACTATTACACCAATACCTAGTTCAGAAATCCTCACTCCTGAATCAAATATGGCTAGGCGCCACCTAAACAGCTTTCAACAAAAACAACGGAACAGGATAGCTGAACAGGCCTCTCGGTATTATCAGCAACATAAAAATTCGCCTGTTATTAATGATGAAGTCAAAAATCCTTTTATGACTGAAGATGAAAAATTGATGAAAACAATCAAGGTTAGGGTTGATTGCAGCTCAATGGCAAAAAAACTAGTAGTAAGTGCCGCTAAGATGACTGGAGGAAGAAATATAAAGTGCTCAACACCTCCACCCATCACTAGTTTTATCCAAGACAGGATCAATAAAGAAACTCTGTTACCCGGGCAATATCAGCAAGAAAATCAAGAAATACCACAATCTATTGTGATTCAAAAGCAACATTAACAGATAGCTAACTATCTCTTTTTTTTAGCATGCTCTTAGATATCCGCTCATATGAAATTCGTTGAAGGAAAGACAACTCCTTCCAAAAGAATTGCGACACACCCGAGCGTTATTTTAATTAATGAACCTCTTGTAATAACTCAAAATGCACTGGCAATACATTTAGATGTTTCTATACAGCGTATTAACGAAATTGTTAGTAATAAACTCAGCGTGACTTCAGAAACTGCATGCTTAATATCTGAGTTATTTAATACAACTCCTGAATTCTGGCTTAATTTACAATCTGTTCATGATTGATCTGCTAATCGTCCAGAGGATCAGATCCAACTATTACAGGTATTGGTTATTCAATAAAGTAATATTACCTAACTCCCTGAGCTGTAACGTTATGTGCTGTAATAGTCGAACAGTTGAATAGTTGAATAGTTGAATAGTTGAATAGTTGAACAATGATTATTGAGTCATCTTGTTGTTTATAAAAAATTCGATGTTCATCATTTTTACGGCAAGACCAATATCCAGACAATCCGTGTTTTAAAGGCTCTAGCTTTCCAACACCGTCATTGGGAGTACTCTGAATATCTTTGCTAAGTAAATTAATAAGCTTTAGTGGAAAAAATCAGCTTCATTCAAGCAGTTTTCTTTCTGTTCCATTAACACCTTCAAGTTCGGCAATAGATCCTAAAAGACTTTTAGCGTTTGCTGGTGATCGAAGTAAATATGTTGTTTCTTGCATCGCGTTATAATCTTCTAGAGATATCATAACAACAGGATCTTCACTTTTACGAGTAATCATAATTGGTGCGTGGTCATTACAAACATTCACCATTGTATTTACTAAATTAGCTCAAGCGGCTTTGCAATTTATTGCATCCATGTAAGACTCCAAATTACTCATGTACCTTAATCATTACTATATAGAGTGATAGTAAATAATGAACAAGCATAGGTCCTGAGCTTTTCCGCAAATTTAAGAGAACAACCTCGGTAATTTTCTTTTGTATAAATATTATAAAAACATAATCTTGGGCGATTTTCTTGAGCTTATTTTGTCGGCAAGTAGGGTTCAAGCAACTTCCCGACAACTATCCAAACCGCATATGTTACTCACCAAATATCTTTTCCCACAAACTTTTAGACTTATCTGGCATAGCAGATTCACCAAAACATTTATTTGGCACCTTTGGTAATGCAGCGGTGATGGCTGGAACACTAAAAGTATCAGCACATCCTGCTTTACTTAGATTACCTGTCGCATTATCAAAATGAGCAATACTCAGTCCATTAGGAAAACGCCTCACCAATGACTTAGGTTCTTGTTGCTGCTGATAATCAATAAACAACTGCATAGCGCCACTGGCGCCACTTAAATTGACTGGCTGGTTGTTATCTTTGCCTATCCAGCTAGTCACAAGAATATTTTTGTCAAAACCACAGAACCAACTATCGCGATAGTCATCTGTAGTACCCGTTTTACCTGCCATATTGATATCAGGGAATTTTGCGCGAACGGCTTTCGCAGTGCCTTCAAGTGTCACTTTATGCAATGCATAACTCAGCAAGTAAGTCGCCTGTTCATCTACTCTTTGCTCTGCGTCAACGTCGAAGTTCCACAATAGTTTATTATTTGGCGACATAATGGCAGTAATTGAATGGAGCGGAATGTAACGACCGTTATTGGCAATGGTTTGATACATTTGATTGACTTGTAATGGAGAAAAGTTGACTGCTCCTAAGGTAAGAGCGGGGTACAAATCGAGTTCTTCTTCTACCCCTAAGCGCCAGATGGTATCAGCAATATTCCCCAGTCCTAAGTTCATGCCTAATGCGACCGTTGGTACGTTTAAAGAGCGACTCAAAGCGGTTACCAGTGGTACCTGACCTCGGAATTTTTTATCTGAGTTTTGTGGCTCCCACATTTTACCCTGAGTGCTTTTAAGTTTGATGGGTTCATCAGTCAAATGTGTGGCTAAGTTATAGTCAGCTGCCTGTTCTAACGCAGTAAGATAAATGGCAGGTTTGATCAATGAACCAATAGAACGTTTAGCATCTAGCGCTCGGTTAAAGCCAGCATAATCAACATTACGCCCGCCCACAATCGAGCGAATTTCCCCCGAATCGATGTCTGTGACTATCATAGCCGCTTCAAATCCACTCTTGCCTACCCGTTTTTCTTGCACTGTAACACCCCTAGAAACAGCACGCTCCGCCTTCATCTGCGCGTTCGAGTCTAAAGTCGTAAACACCTTTAACCCCGACTGACGAATATCTGGGTTATCCAGAACCGAACGTAGCTCACGTCGCACTTGATCCATAAAAGCAGGGTGTTTATCTTTTTTCATGCTCGCCCCAGTCGCGAGTTTAATGGGTAAATTAACCAAATCTTGATATTCATTAGTTGAAAGTTGGCTACTTTCGAACATCAACCGCAAAACAATATTACGCCTTTCTAACACTCGCTCTTCATACTTACGAGGATTGTAATATGAAGGGCCTTTGATAATACCTACCAAGGTAGCTATTTCGTCAATACTCAGTTCATTCAGGGGACGGTCATAATAAAAATAACTGGCTAAACCAAACCCATAAACACCAGTATCGCCATTTTGACCTAAAAACACTTCGTTTAAATATGCCTCTAGGATCACGTCTTTGTCATGCCTGAATTCTATGATCAACGCCATCATTGCTTCTTTAGCTTTACGTACTAAAGATTTTTCACGAGTCAAAAATAGGTTTTTAACTAACTGCTGGGTCAAAGTACTGCCCCCCTGAACTGTTCGCCCCGCAGAGATATTGGCCATTAAAGCCCGTAGAATGGAAAGTGGAGCCACGCCAAAATGCTGATAAAAGTCTTTATCTTCTATGGCTATTAGCGCCTGAGTCAAAATAGGTGGAACATCGTTGATTTTTACTAACATACGATCTTCTCGCCCACTGCTGACCAAACGAGTTACTAGCCATGGTTCAAGATAAATACTGTTGATACCTTGACGGCTGTTAAGATCTTGTATCTGACTAACACGCTTATTTTTGAGGCTGATTTCAATGTAACGTAAATCTTCTGTGCCATAGGAGAAGTCAAATTTACGACGCTGAATACGAATACGATTATTCAATACTTGGTATTCGCCAGAACTATCTGCATGAGTCACCCTTCGATAACCCAAAAGTTGTAATTCTTCTTCAATCTCTTTAATGCTTATTTCTTGTTTTAAACTCAAAAACATTGGCCGTGCATATATCTGTGCTGGTACTTGCCATTTATTACCAGCAAATTTTTGGCTGATTTTTGCATCAAGATAGATAACGTAAGCCCCTACCACCAAAACACAAAGTAATAGTAACTTGCCCCAATGACGCCAAAACCAACTGATAGGACTCAGTCTTTTCCATATGGAAACTTTTGAACCCTTAGTAAGTTTAGTAAGTTTAGGTCTAGGTTTCGCTGTTCTGACTTTAGGTTTGCCTGTGGGGGTTTTACTCATTATTTACTGCCCATCTTTTTTTTGGTGCGAGTTGTCGCTTGTGCATGAGCCGGATCATCTGGCCAGTAATGGCGAGGATAGCGGCCTTTCATGTCTTTTTGTACCTCTTTGTAACTTCCTTGCCAAAATCTTGGTAAGTCTTGGGTCGTTTGTATGGGTCGACCCGCAGGAGAAAGTAACTCAACAGTGATGGGGACTTGTTGTTGTGCAACAGTGGGGTGTTGCTGCAAGCCATATAACTCGGTCATACGCACAGATAGCACCACGCTATCGCCCGAGGTGTAGGTCAACTGAGCGCTTCTGCCACTGGGTAAAGCCAATTGTTTTGGTAACTGTTTGTTCAAACTTTGTTGCTGTGCAAAGTTCAACTGGTTAAGGAGTTGTTGTAAAAAATGACATTGGGTAAATTGCTGCCAAGTCAATGTATCCGTAAGATAGGGCATCAGCCAACTATCAATTGAATTGAGCAATCCAGATTCTGTGAAATCTGGCAGTGCATGAAACGCCAAAAACGATGAAGCCCCAGAAAAACTTGCCGCCAGTTGTACCCGGTAAATAAGTTGTTGTACTTCTTCATTGAAAGGAATACCGGCTATGCCTTTATCATGAATAACTTTTTGCCAAATAGTCAGGATATGCTGCTCAGCAGGACGCTTGATGGGTTGTCTGTGGATCACAATCTTGCCCAAAGTATTCTGCATTTCTGAGACTATTCTTTGATTTTTATGATCCCAATTCACTCGCTCTTTTTTCTCAATCAAGTGTTGAAAATGTCGTTCTAACTGGGGCAGCGTTAAAGACTCAGCATAACGAATTTGCGCGTTGTCTTGTTGTCTATCGCTGGTTTGCATATTTGCTACCGCTAGCCAACTATGAGCGGTTAAAGCGTCATCTTGGTACAAAACCGCGCCACTTCCATTAACCAGTTGATAACGTTCATCTGTTCTCTGCTTCGCAATCCATTGCGGATAAGCATAACCTACCAAAACAGCAGTATCTTCCATCGGCCAGGCTAAAAAGCGACAGGCTAATTTAGAGTGCCATTGACGGATTGCTTGCCAAATAAGGTGATTTTTTTGTTGTAATATAAAATGTAATCTAGTGGATAAACTTGCCCCGTTAGTTGTTCTGCCCATGGGGTCTTTGTTTTCAATTAGTGCCGCTAATGCACACGCCAGACTCAGATGTTCTGGACTCATATCCGCACTTTTAACCAACATAACAGCGAGACTTGGGTGGCAACCTAAGCCATGGGCTTTGCGCCCTAAAGCGGTCATTTTTTTGTTGTCATCAAACAATTCAAGCTGACTTAAAAGTGCAAAACCTTGGGCCAGTTGTGCATCACTGGGATGATCAAGCAGCTCAAGCGCCATAACATCCGATCCCCATATGGCACTTTCCAAAATAAAACTACTCATTTCACTGTGCATGATCTCAGGGGTACTTTGTTTGGATAACCGACTATGTTGTTCTTTACTCCATAACCGGTAACAAGTACCAGCAGTCAAGCGCCCTGCTCTGCCTGCCCGCTGAGTGGCAGACGCTTGTGATATTTTTTGGTTTTGTAGGTGAGTAATACCGCGATTTAATTGAAAAATAGCTTTCTTCTCAACACCACTATCAATAACAACTTCAATACCTTCAATAGTTAAACTGGTTTCAGCGATATTAGTCGCTAAGACAATTTTTCGTTTTCCTTTTGGATTAGGCAACAAAGCTTGTTGTTGTTCATTTTTAGATAGATCAGAGAACAACTTCAATACCTCAATTTCGCCTGCACTTGCAAAATGTTGGATCAAATACTGGGCGGCTTTATTGATGTCGGCGGCACCGGGCAAAAACACCAAAAAATCATGCTTGTGTTTAGGAAAGACTTGTATAACCAGTCTGCTGATTTTTTCAAATAAACGTAAGCTTGAATTGTCAGCTTGATAAACAATATCTACAGGATAACTCTTGCCCTGTGACTCAAATAATTTAGCTTCAGGCAATAATTCCCTTAACGCTTCGACATCAAGTGTGGCCGACATCACTAACAAGCGTAAATCGTCCCTTAGTGCTCGTTGTACTTCAATACACAGTGCCAAGGAAAAGTCGGCATGTACACTGCGTTCATGAAACTCATCAAAAATGACTAGACCCACGTCTGGTAATTCGGGCTGATTCTGTAACATACGCGTTAAGATGCCTTCTGTGACTATCTCTAAGCGTGTTTTAGCCGTTACTTTTACTTCACCTTTTATACGATAGCCTATCGTTTGCCCAACAGATTCACCCAATTGGCTAGCTAAATATGAGGCAATAGTTCTAACAGCGATCCGCCTTGGCTGTAATAGGATGATCTTTTTATCTTTAAACACATCTAGTTTGAGCAATGACAAAGGCAAGCAGGTCGACTTTCCTGCACCGGGAGGTGCCACAACAATGGCATCACCGACAATGAGTTGTTGATGTAGTGCAGGTAAAATATGTTCAACAGGTAACAAATGAAATCTCTTTGAGTGTCAGTTAATTAAAATTTACGTAAAATATCCATCCAAGATGATAACAAACATAAGGGATAGCAGTATGCGGGCATTTTTGGGTTTAACACCTGATGTAAAAACTAAGTTAGCGATAGAGCTGTGGCGAAATAAGGCCTTTCCTTGCTTTTATGCACCTGTGCCTGCAGCGAATTTTCATATCACCTTAGCGTTTTTAGGTCAGATTTCGCCTAAGCAGCTTGATGCATTATGTGATAGCGTCAATCAGATTTCTGAGATACAAACATTTGATGTTTCACTAAACCAAGTAGGTTATTGGTCAAAACCTAAAGCACTGTGGCTAGGTTGCCAAAATACTCAAAGTGAACATCTACAATTATCGAAAGGTCTGACTAAGATAGCCAACGCTACAGGCTTACAACAGACTAAACAAGATTATGTTGCACATCTCACTCTCGCCAGAAAGTGCTCAGTCAATCCTCCATTACCTTTGATGCCACCTCACTTTACTTGGCGTAATACTGAGTTTCATTTATACGAGTCGGTATCAGGGAAAAAAGGGGTGTCTTATCATATTAAGCATACTTGGCCATTGGCTAGACTGTTTGCTTTTAAATCAGTTTAAGCTTGAATTTTTAATTCTTGTTTCGTGTAAAATGCATTTGGTTTATTCTGAAATAGCCATTATTGTTCTTTACCCCATTAGCCTTAGCGGGTAACAATAAGCGTTGAAGTCAATCAAGGTTTTTATGAGTTATGCAGCAAACATTTAGATTAGTCATCGATTGCCCCGATCAAGTGGGATTAGTGGCAGCTGTGAGCCAATTTTTAGCGGATCAAAATGCCACTATTGTCGAGGCTAATCATCATACTGATCAGCAAACAGGACGCTTTTTTATGCGTCATGAGATCAAAGCCGAATCTATCAATATGAGTATTGAAACTGTGAAGCAGGCTTTTGAGCCTATTGCTGAAAAGTTCCATATGCATTGGAAAATTGCCGATTCAAACAAAAAACAAAAAGTAGTCATGCTGGCTAGTCATGAGTCTCATTGTTTGATGGATATTTTACATCGCTGGCACAGCGATGAATTACATTGTGATATTCCCTGTATTATTGCCAATCATCCGCAATTAAAACAATTTGCCGACTGGCACAATATTCCTTTTCATTGGGTAGACTTTAAAAATCAATCCAAAGAAAAAGCCTTTGCTGAGGTGGAAAAACTCATCGATACCTATCAAGCTGACCTAACCGTACTTGCCAGGTTTATGCAGATTATTCCTGATCACCTTTGCAAGAAGTTAGCGGGTAAAGCAATCAACATCCATCACAGCTTTTTACCTTCTTTTGCCGGTGCCAAACCTTACCTCCAAGCTTATAATCGTGGAGTTAAGTTAATCGGTGCCACTTGCCATTATGTCACTAGCGATTTAGATGAGGGGCCGATTATTGAACAAGAAGTCATGCGTATTAGCCATAGCGATACCTCTGACGATATGGTGCGTAAAGGTAAAAACTGTGAAAAAACAGCCTTAGCTAACGGTGTGCGTTACCATTTAGAAGACCGCGTGATCATTCACAAGAACAAAACTGTGGTCTTTGCTTAATGTCTATCTATCTTATCCGTCATGGTCAAACGAACAGTAACAGGGATAGAATTGTACAAACACCTGATACACCACTGTCAAAATTGGGGTTTCTACAAGCAAAGCAACTTGCTCAGAGATTTCAAAATATTCCTGTAGCAAACATAATCTGTAGTGATTATATACGAACGCAACAAACAGCGGCGCCTCTTCATGCATTAAATCAGTCCACATTCAGCCTGCAACCTTTGCTTAGGGAAAGAAATTTTGGTGATTTGCGTGGTAGAGCTTATGACAGTATTAACGCTGATTTTTTTGCTGAAGCGTTCACACCGCCCAATGGTGAAACTCATCAACAATTTTTAGTACGTGTTAGTCTTGCATGGCAACTTGTATTGACGACTTATCAGAATACATCTGGAAGCCTAATTGTGATGACACATGGTTTAGTTATTAGAGAGCTGATTAAACAACATTTGATAGTCGATAATGTCATGTCGCCACTCTCAGACTTTCAAAATACATGTATCACCGAAGTAAATGGAACAGATAAAAAAACAGTATTAAAATTGTGCGATGCGGACCATTTGCATACAGGAACTGAAAAAGGGGCTGCAGTTTAAGTTGATCATTATACTTTTCTAAAAATACTAATGGCATCTTAATCCAACTTTATTACTGGTCGCACCGTTTTCAAATAACCCACCTAAGTTATTTGAAGCACTCTTTTTTGATTTGCTACTGACCACTGGTTTGCTATTGACCATTCTTAATCATTATTAGCCAAACCAACAATACAAGTATTAATCAAAAAATGGATGATTATTGACTACTCAACAGTCACTTATTACGAGTATCCACAACAGACTAACGTGTATATAAAGTCGATGATGCTAGTACTCACTTGTAGTTTAATGCCAGAACATTAAACTTCTAGTCCAGCTATAAAAATTGTACCGCTAGAAAAGTTCTGGCGAACTAAATCAAAATTATAAAAATATCTGACAGGAAAACCATGAAAAATAAACTAGCAGCGCTATTGAGTAGTGCGGTGATAATTGCATTAAGTGCATGTACCGAAAATCCCACCGCTGAAACAAAATTAACAAAACCCGCAACCGAATCAAAAAAGCTAGTAAAAACACAACAACAAAATCCATTACTAGCAGAATATTTAGGCCCTTATGGTGGCGTACCCGCCTTTGATAAAATGGATCTAGCAGACCTTAAGCCGGCCTTAGAAAAAGGTATGGCCCTAAATTTAGCTGAAATCGATGTAATAGTGAATAATCCAGAGCCTGCGAATTTTCAAAATACCATAGTGGCTTTAGAAAAAACGGGCAGCGATTTAAGCCGAGTATTTCGATATTGGGGAATTTGGAGTTCAAATATGAACTGTCCTGAGTTTCGTGATATACAAAAAGAAATGGTGCCAAAAATTGCTGCATTTAATTCAAGTATTACAGGTAACGAAAAACTATTTACTAAAGTAAAAGCTGTTTACCAAAGTAAAGAATTAAAGACCTTAACCAGCGAAGAGCAACGAGTCATATGGCTTAACTATAATAGTTTTGCTCGCAACGGCGCTACATTAAAAGGCGAAGCCAAAGCGCGTTACGCAGCGATTAATCAAGAAGTAGCCGGTTTACAAACCAAATTTGCCAACAACATATTAGCAGATGAAGAAAACTATGAGCTGTTTCTGAGTGACGACCAATTATCGGGTCTATCAGAGTCCTTGATTTCGGCCGCTGCCAACGCAGCAGCAGGTCTTGGTAAAGAAGGGCAATATGCAATTACCAATTCTCGTTCATCTATGGACCCGTTTTTAACCTATTCTGACGAGCGAGAACTAAGAGAAAAGGTTTGGAAAACCTATTACAATCGAGCTAACAACGGTGATGAATTTGATAATAACGAACTCATCAAAAAAATCCTCACATTACGCGATGAACGTGTTGCACTGCTAGGTTACGATAACTATTCACAGTGGCGTTTAGCAGACCGCATGGCAAAAAATCCAGAAAACGCCATGGACTTGATGAAAAAAGTATGGCCAGCAGCTATAGCGCGTGTAGATGAAGAAGTCGCTGATATGCAAGCCATAGCGACAGCAGATGGCGCAGATTTTAAAATAGCACCATGGGATTATCGTTATTACGCTGAAAAAGTCCGCAAAGACAAATACGCTCTTGATTCTGATGAAGTGAAACAATACTTACAATTGGATAAATTACGCGAAGCGATGTTTTATGTAGCAGGTCGATTATTCAACTTCGATTTTACACCTGTGCCTGAAGGTTCAGTGTCAGTTTTTCATGAGGACGTTAATGTTTGGGAAGTAAAAGACAAAACCTCCGGTGAGCATATTGGTCTTTGGTATCTAGACCCCTTTGGCCGCAAAGGAAAACGATCCGGCGCTTGGGCCACTACCTATCGTAGTCATACTACATTTGATGGTAAAAAGACGGTTCTTTCCTCTAACAATTCTAATTTTGTTAAAGGTTCACAAGGACAACCTACCTTGATATCTTGGGACGATGCAGAAACTTATTTCCATGAATTTGGCCATGCATTACATTTTCTATCTGCCACAGTTGCTTACCCTACTTCACACTCTGGTGTGCGAGATTACACTGAGTTTCAATCACAACTGTTAGAGCGTTGGTTAACAACAGACGAAGTCATTAATAACTACCTAGTACATTACAAAACTGGCGAGCCTATTCCTGCTGATTTGGTGGCTAAAATCAAAAAAGCGGCCACCTTTAATGAAGGCTTTAAGACAACTGAATATATGGCCTCAGCTATTATGGACTTGTTATATCACACCACTGATCCTACCTTAATCGAACCGCAAGCTTTTGAAAAAGAGCAGCTAACGGCACTGGGTATGCCAGAAGAAGTTGTTATGCGCCATCGTAGCACTCAGTTTGGACACGTGTTTTCAGGCGAAGGATATTCATCTGGTTATTATGGTTATATGTGGGCCGAAGTACTCACGTCTGATGCAGCAGAAGCTTTTACTGAAGCGCCGGGAGGGTTCTACGATAAAGACGTGAGCAAAAAACTAGTCGATCACTTGTTTTCTATTCGTAATGCTATGGATCCAGCGGATGCGTATCGTTTATTTCGAGGACGAGATGCTAAAGTTGAAGCATTGATGCGTGATAGGGGCTTCCCCTTTACCGAGTAACCTAAGAACGTATGGACTCCCTTTTGGTACATGAATATGTGCTAACCCACAGGAGTCCATACAAAATTGAGGGCTGTAATTGTCGTAAGTTCGAGCTAAACATTCATATTTTCAGCGGCAATTTTCTTTAACGCCTGTTCAAATATTTCTGTAGGCTGACCACCACTGATCAAATGTTTATCATTCACTATCACCGCAGGCACTGAGCTCACCCCAGCTGCTTGATAAAACTGTTGCTGTTTTCTTACGTCAAATGTGTACTTATCTGAATCCAATATCTGTTTAGCTTTTGCCACATCTAATCCAATACTTTCTACCACATTGAGTAATTGTTGGTGATCACTAGGGTTACCACTTTGCTGAAAATACAAATCAAACAACGCCAATTTCAAGTCAGTTTGTTTGCCTAATTCATGGGCCCAATGTAATAAACGATGTGCATCAAACGTATTATAAATACGACCGCCACCACGATTGCCAAATTCATAGCCTACAGACAAGCCACGCTCTCTAATTGCCCCACGATTTTGTTCACTCTGCTCAACAGTAATGCCATACTTTTGAGTAATATGCTCTGTGATCTCCTGGCCTTCTTTAGGCATCTGAGGATTGAGTTCAAAAGGTTTCCAGGTAATATCGGCTTGGATGTCTGGGGCTAAATTAGATAAAGCCTGATTCAATGCTTGATAGCCAATAATGCACCAAGGGCAAGATACATCGGACACGATGTCGATTTTTAATTGAGTCATATATAACCGTCATTTCATAAACAGGAGATAGTGGTTAGTTTAACCCTAACAATCATTAGTACAACTAGAGTGTTTAATGGTATTCAAGAATGTACTTTTAAGGATTGAAGTTTCTAAATATCTATGGAATCATCCGCGCCGCGAGGAAGCCGTAATAAAAGGAATCAACATGAAAAAAATAATCACCACAGTAGCGGCGATAGCAGCGCTGTCTCTAACAAGTACTCACTCTTTTGCACAAGACGCAGAAGTCAAACTAAACCCTTGGCAAGATTGTGGACTGGGCGCTATGATTTTCCCTGATAATGGTGTAGTAGCAGCTATATCTAATTTAATCTGGGATCTTGGATCAACAGCCGTTACTTCAGCTTCAGCATCGGAAGATAACTGTAATGCTACCCGTGTACAAATTGCGCGTTTTGTTACTGAATCTTTGCCCAACCTTGAAGAAGAGATTGTTAAAGGTGAAGGCCAACATTTAACAGCAATGTTAAATCTAATGGGTTGTGATACTGCTCAAAAAAATGTTGCTAGCACTGCTATCCGTAACGATTTTTCTAGGGTAATGAATAATACCGTGTACCCGGAAATGGATTTACAACAAAAAGCCGAAAGCCTCTTTAACATAGCTGAAAATAATACTGTAAGTAGCTGTAAAGCTAGTTAACTTATATATCCTCGTGATAAGCAAGTGCACTAGCACTTGCTGCCCCTCTAGTTCAGAGCCCTAATGTTTAAATTTTTTCTTCTAGTTGTTAGTCTAACAATTACTCTTTCTGTCAATGCGCTTACTCCTAATTTATTGAGTGACATTTCCCAAGCCAGAGAATGGCTAAAACTTTTGCATTTCCCAAGTGGATCCGAACGCAGCGAAATTGAAAATGAGAGTTTTTTTCTGGCTGCCGATGGACACGTTAACCCTTTGAAAGAATTGCAATCTACTATTCACGCCTTATCCGCTGTAATTATTGATGACAATCCAAACACTCATGCTCAATGCTTATTTCCTGCTCGCTTTCTTTTTGTTAAAAAACATAACCTTCACAGTGTGTTACCTCAGGTAATATGTGATAACTACTTGCAGTGGCTAGGAGGAAGTCCAGCAGAGTCAGTCAGTCTTATTTACGCTGATGGTTATCTTGGAAACCCTGCATCGTTCTATGGTCATATACTGTTCAAAGTTGACTCGGGTAAAAATGAATTTACCAGCGAGTTACTAAACAATAGTTTAAATTTTGGTGCCGAAGTCCCCGACAATGAAAATCCAGTAACCTACATACTGAAAGGTTTGATTGGCGGCTATCAGGCAAAATACACCTCTAACCACTTTTATCGATACAACATTAATTATTCTGAAGTTGAACTGCGTGACTTGTGGCAATATGAGCTTAATTTAAGTCCGGCTCAGAAGGACGTATTAATAGCCCACGCTTGGGAATTGTTATCTTCTGGTTACACTTACTATTTTACCAATAGAAACTGTGCCTACCACGTTGCAAAAATGCTGGAACTGGTGCTAGAAGAAGATCTGATTTCGCCTAGCGAACCCTTTGTTTTACCGATTACTGTTTTTAACAGGTTATCGAAAGGAAATGGAGAAAATGGCTCTTTGATTAAGTCGATCAAAAGAACTGAATCTCGACAAAATAGGTTTCGAAGAAAATACGCTCAGCTAAATTTAAACCAGCAAAAAATAATTGAAAACCTAATTGATAAAGATGAATACGCTTCAAGTTATGACAAGCTTAATGAGTCTGAAAAAAAACAGATAACTGATGTCATGACCGATTATTACGAATTTAGATTACGACAAGATGACTCTCAAACAGAGCTAAAACAACGCAAACACAGGGTACTATTGAAGCGACTAAAACTGAGTTCTGGTAACAACCCTAAGTGGCAAGCAATAGAACCTACAATGCCACACACAGGACAGGATCCAAGCTTGATTAGAACGTCCATACAGCATAATTCAATGACCGGGAACAGTTTAACCATTCAAACTAGACCTGCCTACTTTGACTTTTTATCTACTGACGCTGGCCATTTACCCTTTTCTCAACTCTCGATGGCTGATTTATCCCTTCGATTTACCACAAATAAAGTCCAGATCGAAAAATTTGATTTACTCAATATCGAAACACTCAATATTAGTGCTACCGGTTTGCCCGGTGATGCCGGCCTTGCTTGGAAGTTCAGAGCGGGTAACGAGCGGGATGATTTAACAGATTCTATTGTTAGTAATGAGTATTTTGTGGAGACTGCTATAGGTAAAGCCCAGCAATACGGTAACTTTGCACTTTATACAATGTTAGAAGCCCGCTGGCAGTCACCTAACGACCGATCAGAACAAATCATGCTTTCACCTAAAGTGGGGTTTATTTATACTAATGGAAAATGGAAAATACACTGTTATGCATCCTACCCACTTCAAGTTGACCAGTCTGCGGTAAAGACAAAACTAAGATCCGGTTGCACTCAAAGGTTAATGGCGGATTATTGGTATGATGTAAGGATTAATTTTCAAAAACACTTTAGTAGCGAATTAGGCATCTCATTTTCTTACTATTTGTAGCCTTTGCGTAACTTATGGCTAATGTAACCAGGCATAGATGAAAAGATTTTCTTGAGCCTATTGAAACGCTTGTTCAAACGCCTACTCATTTTTGGAAATAACATCTATACCCAAAATCATTGGAAATGCAGTTAGGCGACAAAGGAGCGAAGACCCATGAGCTTAGTTTACTAAGTGATTGCGGTTCGCGAGTGCAGTCAACAACGCTGCAGTTTAAAGGATTATGGCTATAAC
>OOFW01000030.1_pt1 | contig 16878 bp, 9 predicted proteins | sample 1670271 | NCBI WGS metagenome assembly OOFW01 (sample SAMEA98137918, study PRJEB22522) | marine metagenome | biome: marine biome; feature: marine water body; material: sea ice | place: Arctic Ocean | collected 07-Sep-2015 | depth 1.32 m
ATCCTGCGGTAATCCCAAAAACCTTCTTTTTTGAAAAGACACGATCTAACGGATCTAAATAGTGTTGTATGTGTATGACATAAACAACAGAAACGCTTCAAAAATCGCCAAAACGTCATTTATTTATCCCTTTGTCGGAGTAGGGTAGCGAGCTACCCAAATCGATCGATTTTGGCCGGTCTTTCGGACTTTCAAAAAATGCAGTAGAGACTTATTTGAATAGCTCATTCGATTCCGCATTCCCTCATTACTAGATCCGTGTCTTGAAATGGGTGCAATCGGCCCAGTAGAAGCTGAGATACAGCAAAATCCAGAAATTCGAAGTCGAAAATGGAGGGCACTACCCAAAGCGGCGAAAACGATTTTTTTGAAGATAACGACGAGTTCTTCCTCTCTGATTTTACAGGAGGGATATAAGTACTCTAGTGTCATGTGGAGAACATGAATGTTACTGAAATTCCAATGCAAAGGGTCAGGAATGGACCGAAATGTCCAAAAAGGTGCTTTTTTGGAGGCTTCCGAGAGGCCATTTTGGGCCACTTTGGTGACGAATTGCAGTATATCGGCGTCTCCTTTTCGGCTATTTGAACACATCAACTAGTCTAAAATATTATAAAGAATACCTGTTTAATACAGAACTTCTCGGGAGTGCACTTCTGAGATGTTAGCCACATTTGGGCCATTTTCGGCGTTTTGAGTGTTATTTCTTGGCATCCCTACTGCTATCTAGTACCAGTAGAGCGTAGAAAATAACAGAAAGTTCGTTCATGCCAAACCGGTCATCGGCTGATCCCTGAGCTGCCACAACCTCAGGATAGGTTCACTGATGAGTGTTTGACACAATGGTGTCATCCTTTGAACAAAGGATAACACTTTTGTGTAAAAACTTGCCGGATTTCAAAAATCACTTTTTTCAGGTTTTTCGTGATGCGCGCTAGCACGGTGTATCGCGCGAATTACAGAAAATCCGAAAAAGTTGTGTCCGACGATGGCCAAAATGCTGACCAACACTTTTGTTTCGGACACTGACACTATGCCATCCTAGCAAGTGAAGGATGCTCTAAATTATAGTGATAGTAGTATTAATTCTAGCACATGTCTTTATGGATTCATCTGAGACCCCCATTATTCCAGTTACAATGCTGCAGGTCGTTTTTTCTACAGAATTATGTCAGATTCCTACAGAATTATGTGTATTGTCAAATATTTTAGGTATGGAGAACCATAATTATGGTTCCTTTAAAAGTATTGTTTAAGTTAGATTACCCTGAATCATGTTATTAATTAGGCAATTAATTATTAATTAAGTAATCATGTGAAAGCTACTTAATCATGCTACATATATTACCTAATACTGGTAATACAGACTAATTAAGGACAAGACTACATAAGGATGGAATTGGATCCACTTATTTATTGCCAAGTTTAAAACTAATTTAGTATTACATGGTACTGATTTAGTCATTCGTCCTTTTCCCTCATTCTGTACTGCCACCACCCTCTCCTGGCTACCACCACTCAACTTCTTCACAAACCCTCCCACAACACACTCATGTCGAAGTATCGTGTTACTGAGTGTCCCGGATGTGGGCTTCCCTTTCGTGAAGGCCGTAGTCTCTCGCAGCACTTTATATGGAGCCCTGGATGTAAGCAGCAGGCCACTGCTCTTTCATCTTGTGAATTTGTTTCAAATCCTCCTGTCGCCCATGCCTCATCTGACAGCTCTTCCAGTCACAGCAGCTTTCCTCTGGAAGATAACGGTCTCCACTCCGACGTTGATAGTACACTCTACCCTAGTTTGGAAACCTCGGTTGCTGACCCTCACCTTGATGAAAATTTCACTGATCCTGACCCACATGAAAGGATTGAATCCATCCTCCCCCATTCCCAAGATTACCTTCAAAATGTGGTCGCCTTTCCTGTCGCATTTACTAATGCTGCTCTGCATGAAGTTCAGTTGCTAAAATTGCTTCATGAGATCGGAGCCCCCAATCATGCATTCCAATCTCTTATGTCCTGGGCAAGACAGGCTGACGAAAACGACTATCACTTCCAGCCTTCTCCAATGGCCTATGAGAGTCAAATCAGAAATCTCACCCAATTAGTTGGTATGACTTCCTGTAGGCCAACGGTGTCCAAGGTCTCATTGGAGCCTGATGATATTGTCCTTGATGTCGTTGTGTTTCCCTTTGCGACAATGCTGGCCTCTCTTCTTAACTGTCCCATGTTGAACAAGCTCGAAAATCTTGTTATCAATCCAGATGATCCCTATGGACGTTGTCCTGGTCAAGGTTTAGGTGAGGTAAACACTGCACAATGGTATCAGGACACTTACGACAGAATGATACTGAATCCTGGCAAAGATTTTCTGTGCCCCATAATTTTCGCTATGGACAAGACTGTCATTTCAGAAATTAGCCATCTTAGTGTCAATGTTATATTGTTTTCCACCACCCTATTCAACCAGGAAGTAAGTACCATAGAAAGGGATTTTCTCCCTAGCTTATGCTTACACTCACTGTGTTTTGTTCCTCAAACCCTGCAGACTCGCAATAAAAGCATTGCTTGGCGTCCCCTAGCATATATTCCAGATCAGGATTTACATTACTCAATTCAGCAAAGAAAGAAAACTCCCGCTGCTGTAAAACAAATTAGGCTCTTCAAGTTATTCAATGCTGGAATTCAATCCTTTATCGAAGCACAACAACCTGAGGCCTTGAATAACATCTACCTACAGCTTGGCGACAAAGCCAAATATGTCAATCTCAAGATTCCCCTTGCCTTTATCATTGGTGATAATCAGGGGGGTGACCAGATAGCAGGGCGTATATGTCATTACGGACTTCACGCCAAACGTATCTCACGTACATGCGATGCCACCCCTGAGAATTATGCTGATGTCAGTAAAGATTCCTGTTCGTTTCTTGTAATGGAGGACATTAAGGAGTTGGTACTTAACGAAGAATGGGAGGTGCTCGAATCTTTGTACCAGGCCCAATGTTGGAATCCCTTCTTTGACGTCGACTATGGAGCCAACAAATGGGGTATCTTTTTAGCGGCTTGTCCTCCGGAAGCCCTACATGCCCTAGAGCAGGGTGTTTTCAAACATTTACTGGAGTCCATACTGGGAGACTATCTCAAGCCAGTTCAGATTACACTACTGGACCGGGTTATACAAACCTGGACTCTGCTACCGCGTCAAAAGCTTTTTCGATCCTCCAATTTCCCTGAAGCTCCGCGTCTTCTATTCAAGGATGGAATAAGTAGTCTGAAACAAACACCTGGATGTGACAGGGCAGGAATGGTGTTTGCCTTAATGGTTGCAAGCCTAACAAGGGACGGCTCCGATGCCTTTGTTAAACTCGCTGACGATGATGCTACCAAAATAACCTATGTTCTGGAAATGCTCCTTTGCTACTGGGCGTGGCTCAAGCTAGATACTTTCTGGGATAGATCAAATGTGGAACAGTATGAATCAGTAAAAGACGCTGTCTCAACCCTCTTGGGTGAATTGATAAGTTGTGTACCACGTGAGACTGGAAATGGATGGGACATTCCGAAAATACATGAACAACTACATATTCCCTGTTATATCCAGATGTTTGGGGCTCACAGGAATCTCCACACTGGTCCTGCGGAGAACAACCATATAGCATTATCGAAGAAACCAGCTGCTAGGACCCAAAAAAGATCTCATGTTTTTGACTGGCAGGTGTCCAATAGGCTTATTGATAAACTGGTGGTTGATCTGGCCTCTTTCACGATGGAGGAGCATGTGGGAGGATCGCCAACTATTCCATGTGTATCAGAGGGTGTCACACCTTCCTCCGCAACCTTCGACATACTATTCTGGGTAGATATCTCTGGACAAGTGCATGCTGATTTAAAGACACCCAAGGTCCATCGTAAGTATATGCCACCAATGAATGTCCTCCACTGTCTCTCAGATTATTGTATCCAACGTGAGGATGTGCCTACAGTTGAAGGGAAGAAAACAATCAGGTGTTATACTGAAACCATTGTGAATGGTATATACCTACGTACCAATCCATCACATCGGGATGGACCATGGTTTGATAATGTTATTACAAATGCGGGGCTTGATCAGGAGGGAGAAAGTGGGGAACTATCGGGTGGAGTCAAGTTTATGTTTTGTTTTCCTGATCACTCAATTAATGTCTTGTTTGGAGTTCTCCATCCCGCATATGGCTTCTCCCCTGCATACTCAGTCATCACCAAAATGTATCGTATGGAATTTCTAGACGATCCTGAAGACATTATGATAGAACTTGATCGCGACTGTGGGTCTTGGATACTTGACAATGATAGAGCATCCATTGGGTCATGTCCAAGACTCATGGTCATCCCTCTGTCTACAGTTTTGTCCCATCTTCTCCTCATTCCATATCACGATGCGAGCAAATTCATGATCGGAATTATAAGCCAGACAAGGTGGGCAGACTTATTTGTTACATATTGATCTAGGTTAGATTTATGTATTTTATGGTTCATTTATATTGTTCTTATTTTGGAAAAAACGGCAACTGTAACAGGCCTTACAAATAAAGTATGGACCTCAACTGAAGAACAGCAACGATTCAGGGATGTTGTAGACCTAGGGAGTGCGCGATCGAAGTTGGGATCGAATATCCACTCCCGAGTCAACGCCACGCAATGGTCCTCTTTCCCATCACTTCCCAGCAGTGTTACCAAGTGTAAATTTTTTATGTCTCCCAAAAGATCGATAGTCGATGGGACTGGAAATGTGATCTTGTTGAAGTACTTGTCACTGTTCCGTAGGTTGGAACAGAATTGCCTTACCGTCCATGACCGTTTTTCACACTTTTTTGATTGACTAAAGACACTGTGGCCCAGTTGTTTTTCTCCCAGATAAGCAAGGGCGTTGGCCATCGCCAGGCTCATACATGTTTTGTCTGTTGCTTTCTGTCGATACTTAATAATTGGCCAGGAAGAATCCAGTACTGGTTGTTGCGGACGACCCTCCCCTGGTGGTACAATCAAATATGGGGTTCCAGCTCCTGTGGCACTCATTACTTGCTTCAGAAAACCTGATTGGAAGTTTGCTTTCACCCATTCATCTGTCAGTCTGATGTTTTCGTTTGTGGCGTTGCAATAGCCATTCCATTGATGGGGTATGGACAATTGCTTCCTATCTGACAGAACCTTTCCTCCCTTCTCGTCCGTTGTATATTTAGGTCCGGTTGAACGGGTCCGCATCGGTTGGTACTTTAGCCTATTAATCACGCGCATATCGGTTGCCGAACACGTGATTCCCTCTGTTTCCACGTTGATATATCCACTGCGAGTAACACTTGTATCATGACCTTCGATGCACACAAGGGACTCCTTACGTTCATACGCCATTCTCTGACACGAGGCGAGAACTTCCGGATTGAAATTTTGGGCCATCCATTCGTTCGTGGGTATAATTGTTTCAATGTTTCCATTATTCCTTTTAAGGAGGATACTGTAGTGCCCTTTCAAAAATTCCTCTTCCGGTGTTACATTGTCTGGTATCCATGCTATTTTCTGAACACTGTCGAGCACCATAAGGTCGGCCTCCAGTCTGGCACTTGCAAGTCCTGCATTGTACCAACGTTGCAATTCCCGTTTTGCATTCCTTCCTTCTGTTTTTGCCAGTAGAGCCTGGAACGCGCGTTCGTTTTGTGGCAAGTTTAACAACTTTTTGACGAACTCAAGTGATGTTTTGTACTTGGGTACGTTTGTTCCATAATACTTCTTGAGGGACCAGTACTTCTCGTTCATTGTGGAATTTGCAAGAAATTCGAGCGGTGTATTGCATATACCCATGGTACTTGTACCCAGAGCCATCAGATTATAAACCTTAACGTCGTCCTCATGACAAACGTGTTTCTGCACCGCCAATAGAAAATGCTCTGGGAAGGATTGAACTTCCTTTTTACGAACAACTTTTTTCAATTTTGCAGTGGGAAAGGAATAGGGGACAAAACGATCGATGGTCCCCGCGGTTCTTCTCTTTAGGGGCAACGGACCCTTCGTTCTTTTTGCAACAGGCAGAGGGACTGTCCTTGCACTACGACGTTTTCTCTTTTTTGGTAAATCAGGAGTTTTATCTGAAGAATCCGCACCCTCTTCTGTAGTGGCGTCGTTGGTGGTGTTTGTTGGCAAGGTGGGGGATTGTGGGGTGACAAGGGATTGGTCTATCCCATCTGTAGCGGCTTCATTATCGCTGTTGTTTTTCAAAGCCTGGGTTTGTGCGGTGACGAGGGATTGTGCTCCCAATTCCTCGAGCTCGGCCGGGAGCACTGGTGCGGGGTTTGTATTTGTTGTTTTTGCATGATTAGCCTCCACTTGCGGTAGAGGTGTATCCTTTTTTTCGGTTTCAGCCGTTTGGGATACTTCGTCTTGTTTTGTCAATGGACCATCCGGATTGGGTTGGTTTAGTTGCTCCTCGACTGTGTCTGTAACGGGGGATATGGTTGGCTCTATGTTTGGTGGTAGAGTTTGCTCGGTTTTATTGCCAGTCAGGGGAAGCGGTTTTGTTATTTGCTCGGGTTGGTTGCGTTGCTCCTCGACGGTGTCTATATCGGCGGATATGGTAGGTAAGTGCGGCCGTTGTACTGTTTCTGTTTTGCCAAGCTCCAAAGATTCCGGTAATTGCTCGGGTTTTGAAGTTGTTGGGGGATCCAAGGGTTGGGGTGCAACTGGTTCCTTGTCATTTGGCTTTGTAGGTGTCATTGTTTGTTGTGAGGGCAAATCGAGCCGCATTGTGTTTGTGTCGGAGGGATCTAAGGGTGCGGTGGTAACTGAGTCCTTTTCGATGACACTTGTATTTTTCTTTTGACTTTTTGGTGACAAGACGCTTTTTCTTGCAGCCAGTTTACGGACGGGATTGGGGGCGGAACCTGTATCCTTGTCGTTCTCCTTTGTAGGTTGGGGTTGTTGCTCGGAAGGTTTGGGTGCCTCTTCTGGTTCCACTATTCCATAATCCACTAAACCATCTAGTTCATTGGTTGGATGATACTCCAACTTCGGACTAGCTACCCTTATCCAATGTAAGGGGCCCTTGCCTATCTGATTTCCAAGGTCTGTTGTGTATCTAACCACCTGAAGTACGTTGGGGCCAGCGGGAACACGGGTAGGTTCGAAGCCATCACAGGTAGCAAATAATAGTCCGGTACCGGTCTTGGCATTGTACTCCCTTCCATCATATAACTGGGTTGTGGAGCCTTGATCCGTTTCAAGACTAAAACTGACCACTCTCACACAAAAGGTTTTCGCAAACAGGCAACAATCGAACTGATCACCCAGGTAATCCTCATTCCCTGTTTCCAACATGAATTTTTCATCCAAGTAGTTGATGCGTGGATTGTACAGCCAGTCGAGTCTTACATTGGGCTCAGTTACACCGGCTAAATACATCCAGTACGATTCTTTCAGATTGGAACCCGAATCACGTAGTAGTTTTCGTAAGAAGTAGACTGGATTCTCGTGTTGATTCCAGTATTCTGTCAGTTCCCTGGTTTCGACCAAGTAGTTTAACATGCAGTAGTACAAACAGTTCCCATCTCCACGGACATCAATCAATTTACCAGCAAGCCCGAGGGATCGTAGGCGCACCTCTTCTGCTGGGAAGGTTGGGTTCTCGTCAGGTAGCGGAAGGAATATGTTGCACCACCATTTTCTAATACGATGTTCGCAATAGTATTTTAGCCCAATCAATTTTTTCCGATTCCTACGAGCCTTTGGACCCTTGGATACTATCTTTGTCAACTCCCCCGTCTCTCCAATTCGCTTCATGTAATGCTCTGCAAGTAACTTGTCGTCCAAGAAGTAAGATGTATCGCCAACCAAGGATGGGACCTTCTTACCATCACACACACGTTTTCGGAGATATTTCTCGCGAACATACAATCTGTGAACTGGGTTGCCCACGTCCTTGTTTGCAGTCTCGAGTACTGGTTGAAGATATTCTGTGAATTTCTTCGACTTAAGCAGTTCACTATGGGATTTCGTTATGGTGCCCCAATCCGATGGCCGGGTCACATCGCAATGGTTGGCTAGAATATAACACAAGCGTAGACGTTCAACCATCAGAACCAATTCATATCGAAGAATTTGACAAAGGGGTTTTATCACATAGGCATTCTCGTCTCTTGCTGATGATTTGGATGTCAAATAGCCCTGGGAGTGAAAGTAGTTTCCCATATGCGCGAAAGCATCGTCTGGACCCCCCTTGTCAACGAACGGTCGATGATGAAACGCCAGTATAGTATCATACATGAATAAACACCAACAGATCCCACAATTCCATGAATCAGGTTGTGACAACCTCCTTCTCTCCGGTATTGGGAGCAAGGGAAAGGGCATAGTTTTAATAGTGTCCACAAATAGGTTGCCAAAAGGTCCCTCCAATCCCATTAGAAACATGTGGTAGCCAGAGTCATGCTTATGCCCGAACATTGAAACAAAATTTATATTGTTGCGTTGCCCCTCTGCCTTCATGTCTCGATAATGACTCATCATATTCAACAACCACAGCAAAGGACGCATTATCAAAATATCCTTGCTCCCACTCTGATTATATGAATCCGCAAATATAATTCCGGACCTATTATGTTCCGGCTTACTAAAGTCCCCATGAAGTCCCTGCGTCTTCTTCTCCTTATGCGCTTGTATGATTCTGTTCCAGGGGTTCACAGCGCAGAGACCAAACCAATGCAGTCTCTGCACATTGCATATAAAGAAGATAAGTCGACGCTCGAGTATCTCGGAATGACCATAAAGATATTTGTCGAAGAGGCCCATCGTTGTTACCAACTCGCCATTATTGAAGTGTTTGTACTCGAAGTCTTCTCCCACAAGATCAAAAAGTTGACGTAATAAGTCTGTAAGGAAGGGTGGGATTATTGCAACATCTGCGTCCATGTCTGTATTAGGGTTTCGAAGTAGCCAAGCACCAAACAACCCGATGGTTCCATCCGTTATGTAAACCGTCCTGTCGGTTTTTAAATTCGTGTACTCCAAGCGGGTGACATTGCCAGAATCGAACTTCTTCGCATAAGCGCTTTCGCCACGGACTACTTGTTTGGTCATACCACCTCGAGCGGAGACGTCAGGTAAAACATAATCCGACCCAGCTGGAGAAAAAATTGGATTGATAAGTAGGCGAAAGGATCCATCCCCATTCAGACATGACTCCATATGCTGACCGACGGTGTTGTAGGGAAATTGTATCATCAGATTAGCTTCGTCTTCAGGGTAGGCATCGACTATCTCCCCATCAAGAAAGAAGAATGAATGGCCATCTCCCAGAAAGGTAGTAATAACAAATCCATTCACATAATGAAGAGCCACATAATGTTCGGGTGCCGTGCCTTCCTTCTTCTGAAAGTCGTCAGTAATGATATGCACATGATGAGTAGAGAACGGAGATAAAGTAATCTCCGGTATAGAGGTGATCTCATTGGAGGGGGCTCGAATATACCCACGCTTCACATAGTAAGAACAGGCTGCCCCATTGAGAAGAGATTGTAAGAACAATCTCTGCTGCCAACCACGGGAAAGTTGTTGAAACTGTACTAATATTTGAAGAAACATACCAAGACCCATACCCCTGAAGTTTAGAGGCGTTCCATCAGGGGATAAGAACATCCCTGGTGTACCTGAGGACACGCCTAACCAATTGATCCATGATCCGACAGGTGTGCACGAATATTGAATGGCCGCCAGAATTTGGGGAGACTTCTGTTCTGATGAGTTAAAGCCAGCAATGTAAATGGTGTCACAGTTCGATACAAACCCATCACGAATGTTCTTCACTTCGTCTGGCCGTAACTCATCGAATTGATGCCCGAAGAAATCAACGAACATATCCTGGAACTTGTACACATGACTTCGCTCATGCATTGCTAGGCCATCCAAATATGTTTTGCCAGTTCTCCCATTGAGGTGCACCACCCAAAATTGATATGATTTAGTTCTCCCAGAGGGGTTGTCCATTACAGGTAAGGGTATTCCGAGAACATTGACAGCATCCGTTGGACGAGGGTTGGTCTTCTTGAGGACAGCACACAAGAATGTTCTAGCGGCAACGTTCACCAGTAATGTCTTGGAGTAAATAAGATTGGAGAAGTATATAAGCGGTAGAGCTGTCACATGAAGATTCGATAGTAGAAGTTCTTGGTGCATAGATGGAAGGAGAATTGAATCGGAGGTGGATTGTGTAAGAAAGGACACCAGCTGTGACAACATGGATTTCATTTTAGGAAACCGTTCCTTTATGCGATTCGATACCACATCATATCCTTCCATGACCTTCAATTGAATGGATAGCACCTTCGTTGGAATCGACGCTGACAAGTCTGGTTGTGTAACCCAAGGAACCTTGGATGAATCGAAACTATTCACGTTATCCAACTCCGTTAGCATTTCTTGTTGGGTTTGTTTCGTAGGAGACGAATCCATTTCAGAATCGGACTCGTCTAGGGGTGTTACTTCTTGGAAAGGGAGAACCTTTTTGACATCCTTCATTTCCAAAAGCGAATTAACCGCGGTGCCGGTAGATATCGAGGTGGGAGTTGAGGATGATCCTATCCGGTCCACCACGTCTGCATCCGACAATATACTACCAACCGAACAGGGAAGGTGTTTCGAACAGTAATGCGTGACCGTCGTGGTTTCCATCCTAATTCTGTCGACTCCTTTAGCATCCAAAAATATTTCCTTCCCCATGGCAGGTATGTGTTTTGAAAAATACTGCGTGACAAGGGCGGATTCCACCATGATCCTATCGGCGGCTTCACCATCTAGCAAAATCATGCTGGACTTTGCATCGGTGAGTACCATGGTTGTAGATTCGGCATCACCATCAACTATGGTAAGTTCGGCCTGACTTGTTATGTGCGATGATGTCTCCTGTGAAACAGCAACCCCAGCTAGACGTCGCAAACCTGCGCCGAGGTCGCTTGGTTCGTCGGCCATTTCTTCAACCAGGCAACTCTGTCTCAACCAAACACCTCGAAGAGATCCGCGGATTGACTTCCAACAGCCAAGGAAGGAGTAGATGCAACAGGTCGGCAATGAAGGCGTACTGGTCGTCTCCTTCCCGGCTCGATCGAACGTCCAGCAATGTTTGAATCTTCTAGCTCAATCGCTTGAAGAATCGCCCAAAGGTGGAGCTTGTTCGCCGCAGGAGCAACCGCAGAATGGATGGATGAATGTTATAAAAAAACAATCAACCGCCGGACTCTTGAATATAGTGGAAGAGGCTGTGCTGCCTTTGTGATAATGGGAGTGCCAACGACCCTTTTTATGCAGGGAGTTAGCGACGATCGGTGGCGTGAAGGACGACCTAATCAGGAAAAACAAAGCCATGAGAAACAAGGGTGAGACTCAGAAAAACCAGGATAAACAAAACAATATCACATAAACCAACCAGTCGACAATAAGCCATTACGAACGTACCTTTGAAAGAATTGAGGATTCGGTACGTAGAGGCAACAGGGGAGCTAACAGGATCAAAAAGAGAAAGGAGCGAAAAAGAATGATGAGTATAGGCAATGACATCAAATTCGAAAATTGAACCACAATAAATGGAGACATGAGAGCTGTGGGAAGATAACAGAATCGACAATCAACCACTGCATACGAACGTACCGAGGAAAATATCGTTGGTAATGCCGCGCGAAAAGACCTGCCATGATCGAGTATGGAGGAAAGAACAAGGAGGAGTAAGAAGGGTTCTCAAAATAAAACACGAATTAACATAACAACACCAGAGGGACTGGATCAACACCAAGACATCGTGCGAATCAACAATGATGCGGAGGAAGGGTACGTACGGGTAGGACGTCGTTGGAAACAACAGGCGAAAGCGGGCGAGAGGATAGAACAGGGGGGCGATAACAATGGTAATGGGGTGAATGGGCGATTTGTTGGTGTCAGGTTGCCTGCTGCAGAAATAAATGAGTACTTGGTAAACAACGGCTACTATGTAGAAAGTGTACCAGAGTGTCGTACGTACGAACCTACGGGAGAGGGTGGTATCCCTTACTGGAACTTACCTATTCAAACTGTGTATGTACGATAAGTACCCATTGTTCACGAAATTAGTTAGAGGAGAAAATCGGGTCAGTAGGAACACAGTGCAGCCTACCATAAAAGAATATAATTAGAGAATCCTACTGGCCACACATAGAATACTTGAGTAGGTGAAGGCTGACACACAGCCAGGTAGATTTCTAGGGTAGTAAGTACTGGGGGCCAAGTGGGTGGTGGTGATATCTTGGGATAACTGCAGATATGGGGTGGAGCGCACAAAAACAACATGTCGAAGCCAATGACAAAAGGGAGAGGACACGGTGGCCGGAACTTGACGTTGTCTAGTAGGGCAAAGGTACCCGATCGTGTTGACAGTAGTAGAGGAAGTAAGGGAAGCGACAAGTATGCCTTCAGCACAGCAGGACCGGCGGTTAGTGAGGCAGGGGCCAAACTAGTGGGAAAATCGTTGAACAGTGCTACAAGGCAGTCGTCAACGTCAGCAACATTGAGCTCAAGGGCGGTAATTGCGACCAACGTTGAAACTGTCAACCGTATTACTAACGATAATTCCTTATCCGATATTACCAGCGCGGCAGAGCAGTTCAATTCGTATAGGTTCGATGAAACTTCAGCGTTGCGGACTTACAAAAAGATGATGACCCTACATTTAAAGGATGAGATGTTTCGAAGGTTAAAGTTCATCACCAGCGATGAAAAGCTGGAATTCTCAAGAAGGACAAATTCTATATGCAGCTACGTTTGTACGAACATGCGAGTGGCGAACTACCAGTGGGGTGATTACTGGACAATGGTAAAGAAGACAACTAAAAAGATGATAGAGAGTCAGAGAACGAATGCTACATCGGCAATCAAGAAGGGTTTTAGGAGTAAGTAAATATCCCTTGTCGTGAGACTACCCAAGATCGTACCTCACACTTTACTCGTACTACTCCTCGTAGCAATGTTGGACGCTACTGAAAACGACGAAGTGGCAGAAATGCCGGTTACCCCTGAAACTTTGCAGTCAAGATTCAGTGCAGACGAGTACCCAGTATATAAAGACTTTGTGGCGTTCTTTGTAAGTGGTGTCGTTGGCATCCGCCACTACGACAAAAATAAGACCAGGGATAAGTATAGTGCCTATGTAACTGTAAGCGACGAGGCGTTCACTATCCTGAGTCTCGAAAACAATTGGGAGCGGTGGTCTGCCATGGCAAGGGATGACAGTTGGAAGGAGTCGGATGTTCCAAGTAAGTGGACAACATCAAGAGAAAAAAAAATAAAAAGGGATGAGTACGGTAATAGAATTGTCGACGACGACTCGCCAGAGTCAACAAGGTATCGTGGATGGTCTTTTCAGGGTATCGCACGGTACAATCAGTTGTTTGATGAAATAAAAGCGAAACGCCTCACAAAATCATTTAAGGACTTTGAGGAATACTTGTTGAGCGAATTTCGAAAGGATGAGGAGGAGGAAGGACAGCGTAAAGGAAAGCGCCAAAAGGTAGACACACGAAGGCCCTTACCAGAGGCCCACCATGAATTGTGGGATGACAACGAACAAAGGGGAGCAATCGAAGAATCCAATATCAGCTTACCAGCCGAACTCGGCGAACTAGGAGAGACTGCGGGGGTATAGACAAGAAAGTATAATGAACAACACAACATAATTAGTGCAAAACAACTGGTTAATCATACTCGTTTAATTGTACCTAATCCAGTTGCATCTGTATCCTATTTAGTTCTATTTGCGGACATAAATTAGGTCGATTCGATCTGACATAATTCCTTAGGATGGTTGACGAAACTAGGTTGCAAAACATGGAATTAAACCCAGGCAACATCTGGGGAAATAACTTAACTAAGTAGAAAAGAATAGTTGGGTTGATCCAAGAAAATCGTTTTGTGGTAGTTGGGGAATTAGCGTAAAACAAAAGACAAAATTATGGTGATTCGACCTAATGACCTCACATAATAAGAAAAAGGCGCTAGCATAATTAGGTGAGTTCAAAGAAATTATGGAATAGGTACGAACGAGTACAGGCCTAATTATGTAGGATTTTGCAGAGAAATTATGTACTAATTTTGACCAGCAGCATTGTAACTGGAATAATGGGGGTCTCAGATGATGGAAGACCTCTTGTATCATCATTGGCGAGGGCAACCAAAGCCTCCTTTGTTGGTTTGTGATCACTCTTTCCTGACAAACCGTAGAGATAATACTTGTTCCACCAGAAAATCCTAATGGATGACAGTGGAAAACCCTTCGCATCCTTTCCAAGGATGGTATCATTACTCTTACAAACAGCCGCAATGTGACGACATGGCATACCCATCCTTTCTTGGTGACAACAGGTACATTGGAATACATTTGGGTCACTCATGACTTGCACGTCATATACCCTCGAGAACCGTGGGATGGGTCCAAACCTATTCCCATACTTGTCTGTAGGAATTTCTTCCGTGTCGGAACCATCACCATCATCCTCTTCATCGTCAGAGTCATCGTCATCTGACCAATCATTGTAACGGTGACGCTCGTTCTGGGCTTCATGAACTACAAACCACCTAAACCTCGAACGTCTATATACAACCCAGTTGTTAGCCTGCTTCCACTCAGTTTTCAACATGCTCTCGCAGGGATCAGTAACATGACCGGATGTTGGTGTGTCGGTCCAGGTCTTTCTGGAATTAGATTTGTGACAAACCATAATTTGAGTGTTCGCAGCCTTCACATCTGCATTCATATTCAACGTCTTGATACAAGTATCCATTCTGTTCTGAGGCATGACAGGTGATGAGCAATTTTTTACCCCATTGTTAGTTCCTTCTTGACCACAATTCGTATGGATTTCTAGGTGAAACAAACCATGTCTATGGTAGTAGCAGAATCGGTCCTCATGTGGAAAGACGTTCTCCCTTACAAATCGAGTAACTGAGGCAATAAAATCCTTTCCGAATAAAGACTCCACCTGGTATGACTGTACGAACTGAATAAAAAGTGACTTGGAAACCAAATATTCTTCTTCTGACTCACAGTAGGAGGGCTGAGCCCAAGAGAAGATCCATCTGTAGATAGTCCTGGCAGTTTTGTTGCTCTCCGTCAATGGAGGTGCCTTCTTCCTGACTTTTCCTCGGCGGTGGACAGGTCTTTTCTTTCTGGAATGCCCCCCAAGAGGTACAGTTACATGTCTTTGCCAACCACGGTCAATGATATGCCAGGAGCATCGAAGCCTATAAACATTGGGACAAAACTTGGCCACCGCAGACTCCAACTGCGTGATCTCCTGGGAATCACCATCAGTAACAACAATATTGATTTTCTTTAAAACATCTTTGCCGATGAGTGCAGGAAACACCGTTTGAAACAGCCATTTGTATGCCCAGCTTTGTTCACTTGGTAAAAAAGCTCGTAGAACAAAGAACATATGACCAAATGAATCCTTGGACGTAACAGTTACAAGGGGACGTCCTTCCTTGTTTGAATCAGCTGTAGCATCGATGTGCATAGACACATGAAAGAGTTCGAATTGCTGTAGCTCGAATGGCATACCATACGCTATTCCAACCATCATCTCCTGAGAGTCGTTGATTTTCAAAACACGACGGTGATCCTCCACGATCCTAAGCATTTCCTTCTCCTCGGTACCATCCACTTCAACATCCTCCTGTCCTGTGAAGTTGCCAAACCTGGTTTCATTGAAGAGAACTTTCTTTCCGGAGGGTTCTGTAGTTGAAACTTGACTGCAGGTAGGACCACGTGCTAGTAAAGAAACATAGTAATTACCAGTTTCCTCGAGGAACTGGTAGATATCATCAATCTCTCCGTTCTCTTTGTTAGTAGAGTCACCTTCCTCTCCAGGCTTGCTCTTCTTAAGAATAGCCCGGATCTGGTTACAGGATAGAACCGTTGGGGTACCAAGCCGTGCAGTACGGACGTAATGCAGATTAGCCGCAGTACCCACTTTTGCCCTGGCTGAGTTCAAATCAGCTTGAAGCTGAGTTTCATCATCTAACATCAAAGATGAGGAGGTGCGGAGATGATCACGTCGAGGATGGTATTCGTGACATGGATTACCAAGTTTAGATTTGATAAAGTATCCATCTCCGTCCTTGAAAATAGAAAGATTGAAGGGACAGGAATCATCGTTCTTGGTGAAACGTCTGTCAATAGAAGTTCGGTGCGAAGCATTTCTCCCGGCCTGACCAGGACGTGCATTCTTACGATTGTTGGAGAAGGTTGTATTACGATAGTCAGATCGTTCAATGATCTTGCCCGTTACCTTGTCAATTTTTTTACTCTGGGTGAGAATAGAACACGAACATCGGATGTACATACACTGACCCTTGGAGTTGCCAGTCCCAGACATGACTATACGATCACCACCTTTGAGGGAAGAACGTTGCAAATCTGAGTACAGTTTGTCTCTGCCTTTCTTATTCAAAGTGTAATTTGGATGAAAGTAAATATGGGCTTGAGTGGTGAGCTTGTTCGATTCTACAAGAGAACAAACGTCCTGTTTCACAAAACTATGTGGAAGTTTGAGTGAGGGTATACGAACGTCAACCTCCATCTCAATGATGCCCACACGAATCAAATTTAATTGGTTAATTTCATACAAAACAGCACGCTGACGATGATGTATCTGAGCATGCAGATTATCCTGAGTAAGAGGGATGTCACCCATGGTCTAGTCAGTATGTCAGCAACAAGGATAGGGGTTGACGACTCTGTTTCAATCATTGTCGACAAAACGCATTGGTGCAAACCCAAACTCGCACCAGAGGTACGTTACGGGCATCTAGGATACATGAGATGTCTCTTATACATAT
>OOFW01000031.1_pt1 | contig 16713 bp, 17 predicted proteins | sample 1670271 | NCBI WGS metagenome assembly OOFW01 (sample SAMEA98137918, study PRJEB22522) | marine metagenome | biome: marine biome; feature: marine water body; material: sea ice | place: Arctic Ocean | collected 07-Sep-2015 | depth 1.32 m
GACTGATGGTTCGGCAATATTGGTAAGAGATAAAAAGCGGGCTAAATAAGATGGAGAATTTTTACTTTGGGCAGAACCTAGCCCCGAAGTAAATTAGTTGGTGCTTACTACCAACCAAAGCCTTTAAAAAATGGTGCCACAGGCGGATTGCAAAGTATATCCTATACTTTGTCGCTTTGCGAACAGCTTAAGCTGTCCCAAAATGTTCCCGACATTTTGGTCAAACGAACACGTTCAACTCGGCAGGGTGCGTGCCGAGTATTAATGCTGGATTATGAGAATTTTGGATATATTGAATTAACTGATGACATATAGATAAAGTGGTGCACCCGGCGCGATTCGAACGCGCGACCCTCGGCTTCGGAGGCCGATACTCTATCCAACTGAGCTACGGGTGCATTGATAAACTTTACATGTGCTTACATGTGCTGAACTGATGCAGATTAAAAACGTTACTATTTGGCGGCGCAGACTTTGCTTTATCTTGTGGATTAAGCCAGTGCTTTTATGCCGCAGTACTAACTAAACAGCTTGATAAAGATGTCTAATTTCCGCCGTGGCGTAGTGTAACACTCATCAAGAACATGTTTTTGACTAACCTAAAAGATACATCATATATACAACAACTTGGTCGCTTGTTTAAGCGAGCGCCGATTCTAATGAAAATCTCTAGGTTTTCCAATGTTATTTAAATTTATTCCTTACTTGATTGACATTGATTGGCATTGATTTACAAATGTAATCGTTGACCTTGAGTGGCAAGTACAAATTTAAATCCTAGGAGATTGCCTTGGTTGAGTTGTTGTTTAATTTGTTCTCGAGGATCAGGTCCGTTTTTCATGGTGTATTTGATATGGCTAATAATCACTTGTAGGTCTTTTATTTTTGATTTGTCGTCAATTAATGTATGGAACTGTGTCAGTTCTTGAATTAACCATTTTGGAGTGAGATGACCAAATAATAGGTTGTCAGGCCGTTGATTGGTAAATGAAACTTCTATGACTAAGCCTCGCAAATGTTTGTGTTGGAGTTGCTGTGCTAAATACTGCCATAACGCTTTTAGTTTACCTTGCTTTTCAACTTGGTCGGGTCCGGTGTCACCTAAATAAACGAACAGGTCTTGGTCTTTTTCTATTACAAAGGCGGTAGATTCTAAAGGATGACTGAGACTAAATGCGGTCACCTTTAATGAGGTATCGGTAATGGTCTGACTTTGCTTAGGAACTAAATCCACGAGTTGGTATTGGTTTAGGCGTGGGGGTAACCCTTTGTTAGTAAAGTTGGCCCATGCTTTCCAGTTAAAGTAGGTGTCTATCAAGGTTTGATTCACCGATGGTAATGCGTAGATGGGTTTAGCACTGTCTTCAGGGGATGAAATCAGTAAACCTGCTACATGATCCAAGTGCCCATGACTTATCAAATACCCTTTTATATGCTGGCGTAAAATATTGCCTGTGGTGCTCCACTGCGGATCTTGAATAACGGTTAAGTCAGCAAAAGCATTGTGTTGCTGAGCTATGTTTATTCCGTTCACTAACGTGCCCGCATCTAAGCTTATATAATGTTGTTCATTTATGTCACGTAATAAAAAAGCGCTCAGGTTACCGTCTTGAATGCCTCCTGTGTCACCCAGCACTACTAGTTCAAAAGCAGGTTTTTTTGTACCTGTTTTACTGATTACATTATCGGCCTGAAGCTGACCACTAAAAAAAATAACCAGCCAGCTTAAACACAATAACTGTATAGCGGATATTCGCCTAGTCAGGTTATTTTTCTGCAAAATATTTAGCACCTGACGCCATACTTTGTTTATACAATTGTAATGCTTGAATATGATTATCTTGTGACTCTTTAATAGTGGCCATAAGCATTAAATCTTCTTGGCGATTACCTAATTTAATAGCTTTACTGAGTGCTTTTTCAGCCAATACCTTGTCGTTTGAGTTATGTGCGATATGCCCCAAAGCGGAAAACAAATCCACATTCAAGTGATCTTGTTTCAGCCAGCCCTCCAGTTTTTTAATGGCTGCCGCAGGATTGGGTAATTTAATTTGTTTAAACAGCGGTATCAAAAGTGGATGAGGAACAGACTTTTGATATTCTACCAGGGCCTCTAAAGCGTCTGTGTGCATGCCTTGCTCAATTAACTGCTGAATATAAGCTGACTGTTGCGCAGGCTCTTTACGTGTGGCTCCTGGTAACGCCTGCCAATTTTGTTTGAGTTGGCTAGCGCCCTCTTTACTGGCGACTTCAGCAAAGTGTCCTTTTGATGCTTGTTGCATCAAAGGTTCGTAGTCACTGCCTAGGGATTTTTTCCAACTTTTGAGTTTGTCTTGTAATTCTTGCCATCTACCTGCTTGGCTCAATGCTTGCGCCCAGAGTTTTAATACAGCAGTTTGTGTTTGTTGTTTTTCACTTAAATTATGAATAAGTGTCATCGCTTTATCTGACTGGTGATGTTGTATAGCATCACGAATTAAAAACAAATTAGCTGCTAACGCAGATTTTTCGTAAGTCGTTGCCATATGCCAAAAATGTTTTGCTTGTTCAGGTTGACCCAGTTGTACTTCGGCTTCGGCTGCGGCTAACAAATTGATCCCATCAAAATCTTCATTGGTGATTTTGTCCAAGTTTTCTCTGGCAAGTAGATAATTGGTTTCAGCCAAGGCTATCAAACCGGCGGTAAAGACTTTTTGCTTTTTACGATCACCCCAGTTGCCTAACCAACTTTTCGAGCCAGAAACGACTGCAAGCGAGGATTTAACAATAAGGTTAACTAACATTAAGCCAACAAAAATAGCAATCAATGACAAGCTGAGTGACCATACATTCATCTCAACTACCCAGCCGTTAAATTCGACCATCACATAACCACTGTCGTCAAACATTATTGCGGCGACAACTAAGGCGATCAGTAAAATAACCAGTACAATGAAAACTCTAATTAGTTGGCTCATGATTAGTTATTTCCGTTAACAAAGCGTCTATCTAAGCGTTGTTCAATTACATCTTGCAGCGGAGCAGACACGTTAAACTGCTCAGGGTAGGACTGTTCAAACTCTGTCTGTTGCAAGTTACTCAGGCTGTTAGTGAACTGACTCACTTTATCTTTTTCAGTATCGAAGGACTCTATCAATAATCTAAAGGCCGTTTGTAACGACTGTTGATAGAGCGTGGTGTTTTCTTTCAACACTGCAATTTGTGCTTGCATCAAGGCGAACTTAAGTTGTTCTTTGGTTAACCATTGTTGCTGTTCAGTCATAAAAGGTTTGATTTCGGTAATAACTTTTTTAAAGCTAAAAAAGTTTTTTGTTGCCTCTTGCCAGTTACGAGCAAAATTGGAGCGCCAGTCATCGATAGAGTCTGTGACAGTCTCATCCACTAATTCTGCATCAGGTCTTTTAAAGAAGACCAAAGGCAAGTTATCTACTTGTTTGAGCATGGCACCTAAGGCTAATGCAATAGAGCTGGTTGAAACCTGATTGACTTGCTGCAGGTTCTGTAAGTCCACTGCTAGTCTTTCCCGAATGGGTAACAAACTAGGGTCGTCCAGATCTTGAATGCGACTATCGGCAGACTGTAACATCATGATGGCAGTTTTTACGTCATGTTCTAACCAAAGCTTACGCCCTGCCATACGGATTAAGTAATCGGCCTCGGCCAATAGCCAATCAGCAGGTCTTCGCCCCGATACATCTGCCAAATTATTCTGATTGGTTTGCACTTGCTCACTAGTGAGCTGAAGTTGTTCAATCAGACTTACAATGCTGGTTTGTATAGCCTGATTTTGTTGTTCCAAATCACCTTTCGCTAATTGGTTAGCAGCAATAGATTCAGCGATATCGTCTTGTTGCTCAAGCATACTTGTCTGCTGTTGGTCCATGCTCGTTTGCTGAGCGGCTAAAACAGTAGCTTGTTGCTGACTTTGTGTTTGCCACTGCAGCCATGCCCAATAAGCGGTACCGATTATAACCATCAGTACCAATAAATTAATCACAGTGAAAAACCATAACACACCGGTCTTTCCTGTCGTGCCATTAGTCGGGTTACGGGGAGGAGAAGCAGCCGTATTTTTGTCGCTTTTATAGCTCGTTTCTTTCACTGAGGTGTCGCCAATTTTAGTTGCTACTTTGTCTGATGTTTTGTCTACTTTTTTACTCGTTGAGACTACAGCCTGCTCTTTTTTTTCTGAGGTACTCGCAGTCTTTTCTTTCGGTAGTTGTTTTTCTGACTGTTGTTTTTCTGACTGTTGTTTTTCTGACTGTTGTTTTTCTGACTGTTGTTTTACCAACTCTTGTTTTTTCAACTCTGTAAGTTTTGCTTCATTTGACGGGGTTAATTTGTCCTGACTATCTGCCATTTAATACTCCGAAGAATGTCTCGCGCGGGTAACCAACTTTTGTGCGCATTGAATAAGTGCCTGATCACTGGCATCACGGCTTATGTCTATCTGGGTAACGCCCATTTTAGATGCTATTTCTGCGGTTCGTTGGCTAACCACTATCCAGTTTAATGTTTGCAGCCAATTCACTTCAAAATAATCAAAGGCTGCCTGGATAACCTCACCACTTGTAGCAATAATGCAACGAATTTGCGTTGCACGCCAGTCTTGTGTGGAAACAGGCGAGTCTAATTTGATCCGTTTATACACCTCCCACTCTGTGACTTTGGCACCACGGGTGGTCAAAGTGTCATGGAGTAATTCTCTGCCACCAAAACCTTTCATAATAATGACACTTTGATTATCAACATGATTAAGCTGAGGAAGGGCAAGCAGACCCTCTGTTCTGGCTTCTTGTGGAACAACAACAGCAAGACCTGCATCGTCTAAAATACGCCCTGTACTGGCACCCACAGCAAAAAAACAGATATTACTTGGCCATTGGTTTTTCATCAACACACATTGTTGAGCAGCGACTGTGCTAGTTACTATGACATAGATATTTTGCTCAGCAAGGCTCCACAATTCAGATATTTTTGCAGGTAAGTGCCCAATAGCGTCATCATCGACAACCGTATCAATCAGACCACATGCCACTGCAGATAAGTTGGCCTGTTTAAATGCCTGTGCACTGGCTTGGCATTTTGCTTGAGGCCTAAGGAGTAAAAATGTCACGGACTAATCGGCTTGCAAAGCACTGAGTATCTCCTCCGCCCCTTGGTCAAGTAGCATTTCTGCAACCTGTTCGCCCAACTGCTGAGCATTTTCTAGAATGTCGGTTTGTTTTGCATGTAACATCACTTTACCGTCTACTGAACCAACCAGACCACGTAAAGTAATATATTGGCCATCTAATTCTGCAAAGCTTCCAATAGGTACTTGGCAGCCGCCATTTAATTTAGCGTTCATAGCCCTCTCTGCTCTTATCCTGATAGATGTTTCAAGGTGATTTAAAGGCGCTAACAGCGCAATTAAATCGGCATCATCGTTACGACATTCGATGCCTACCGCGCCCTGTCCTACAGCAGGTAATGATAATTCAGGCTGCATCTCAGACTGGATCCGCTCGCGCATACCTAATCGGATCAAACCTGCCGCAGCCAAAATAATAGCGTCATATTGACCCGCATCTAATTTAGCTAATCGGGTATTCACATTGCCGCGCAAGTCTTTAATCACCAAATCAGGTCTGAATCTACGTAGTTGGCACTGACGTCTCAAGCTAGATGTACCTACCACAGCATTTAATGGTAATTCTTCAATTGAATCGAAATGATTGGATACAAATGCATCAAAAGGGTTTTCACGTTTACAGACGGCATGTAAGCCAAACCCATCAGGAAAAGCAATAGGCACATCTTTCATAGAATGCACCGCGATATCAGCCCGACCCTCAGTCATTGCCACTTCTAATTCTTTTATAAATAAACCTTTACCACCAATTTTAGCTAACGGGGTATCTAAAATCTTGTCACCCTGAGTGCTCATAGGTACAAGCTCTACTTGTAAATTATTATGGGCGTTAAGTAACGCCGCTTTCACGTATTCAGCTTGCCACAAAGCTAAGGCACTTTTGCGTGTGGCGATACGTATAATGCGTGTTGACATAAAACTTCCTGAACAAAAAATAACGATGTCTATGTTATCAGAAAGATAACTGGTGTGAGTGCTTGGCTAAAGACATATTTTGAGTGAGGGCAAAAAGTGTTATAACCCCAATTATTTTTTAGCACTGTACTAAATCACTCATCTCGACACTTTTTTCAGTTACGCAAAAGTGTGGCGTTATTGTTACTCATATTTAATCTGGATAACTCATCTCAAAGTGGTGACTGATTAGCAATAAGTCACCTTGCCATACCTGTACTTGCCATTTTCCCTGCCAGTACCTCGGCACACGTTTACTTGAATAAGTGCGCCAGTGATCACCGCCTATCTTCAAAATCACCGCCGCTTTTTCTTTTCCCTCATACAACCAGCGGTGAATAATTTGCTTGTTTTCTAGTCCAGTGATTTGCGTAAAAAAATAAAGGCGTTTCATTTCGTTGTCTTGACCTTGCACGATACCTTCAAGATTATCGGTGGGCTCTTTGTTTATTATATTGCTGGTCAATTGACTGCGTTCAACTTGTGCAGATGAAAATTGGCTGAATATACCAAACAATAAAATAATCAATAGTTGAGTGAATTTTTTCATGACGTTCTCCGGTTGTCTTATTAAACGCTCTAGGTACTTACTATGTACTTATTATGTAATGACTAGGTAGTTACTTTGCACTTTTATGCAGACAAAAAAAAGCCCGGGTTAACGGGCTTATTGCTTTTAAAAGTATGGTTAGTTACCTTGGAATTTGCTCACGTCAGTAATTTCGGGATAATTTTTATTTGCAGAAACGATGTCTGCTTCCATGGTCGTAAACCAATCCTTTTGCACACTTTTATTATAATTTAAATATAACTTTCCATCTTCGATGTGCCAAGCTTGAGGATCAATCCCAGCAGTTTTTCCACCAGCCATGGCCCATGCGCAATAACCACCGTACTGAGCGGCATACATTTCAGGGTCTTGTTTAAACAAGTTTAGATTCTTTTGGCTAGCAAAACGCCAATTGGCATCACGCCATAAAAATTGAAACTTCTTATTTCCTTCAACCGGTTTATTTTCGGTAAAATAGGCAACCGTGTCGTAACCATCAATCGCGGTATCGTTAAATATGCCTGTGTTCACTGCGTCACTGAGGGCAAAAGCTGGTAACGTAAAAAGTGTAAATATAACGACACTGAGGTATTTCACAAACTTATTCATTAATTTCTCCGTTTAATAATAATATCATTGCTGCATTAAACCGGATGAGGTGGATTATTCTTTCATTATAAATTGAATTTCAATCAAATTTATAATGTGGCTTACTCTCAAGAATGTTTTGTTATGTGCCATCGGTCAAAAAATAAAGGTGGGTTGTTGCACATACATCAATTATTCTCATGGCGATTCTTTATTTGGATTTTTACTCACCACAGATAATATTTCAAGTAAGCGTCAGGCAGAATTTTTCTGCTTCAGACAAACAGATTATGTTTGCCAATACTGGAAGTGGTTATGCCTCGGTATTAGCTATAAATTTTTCCAACCTAACTTAGAAGGCCAGTAACTAATTCTTATCACAAATACCTTAACCTCTGAGTCTTGCCGTTATTCTACAAATGCGCCATCGAAATCAAAAAATACACAACACATCTACATAGCTCAGCATAATTTTTCTTGTAACCAGCTTGAAATATCATCTAACTGTTGCGAACACACATTATGCTGCATCGCATATTCATGCCAAGTTGCTTGATACCCGTTACTTTCCAACACTTTGAACGCGGTGCTGCCCATAAAGATAGGTACTACATCATCATGGGTGCCATGTGCTATAAATATTGGCGTATTTTTATTTGCATCGTGTGCCTCAGTACTAAGCTTTTCTGGCTCACTCATATAACTGGACATAGACATCACACCAGCTAAGGTTTTTTCGAAGCGCGTGCCTAAGTTCAAAGCAATGACACCACCTTGCGAAAAGCCTGCCAAAACAATTTTATTTGCCGGAATACCTTGAGAAATTTCTTTTTTAATTAAATCGGCAACTAAATCGGATGACTCTTTCACACCTTGACTATCTGCTCTGTTATTAAAATCCAAGCTGGTAATGTCATACCAAGCGCGCATTGTCATACCATTATTGATGGTCACAGGTCGCATAGGTGCATGGGGGAAAACAAACCGAATACCCAGTTCACTAGGTAATTTTAGGTCAGGCACAATAGGGGCAAAACCATTACCTGAGTCCCCTAAACCATGAAGCCATATGACTGTGGCTCTTGCCTGACTTTTAGGATTAACTTCAACATAGGGTAAAGCGTGTTCGCTCATAGATGTTATCTCATTGGGTTATTGGCTTATTTTCTAAGGCTATTTTTTAAGAGTAATAGCTTGTTCGGCTTGTTTAGACACCGCGGCATCCAAAAACGACCAAAACTCTACTCCTGTGCGTTCGTCTATCCATTGGTCACCCTGAAAACTGAAATGATGGCCATTAAATTTAGTCGCTACCCATAACTGCTGTAAAGGAGGCTGTTTGTTAATAATGATTTTTGTACCATTAATGAAAACCATAGTGAGTATACTGCTCGCTGATTCATAATCGATATCGACTTCACATTCGTCGAGCATTTCTTCAATGTCGATTAACAGGTCATCGGTCATTTGATGATATTGGCTATCTTTCATATTGCTTTCACCCGTTTAATTATCTGATGGTAGAATTTAATGATTGTTTTATCACTGGTCTACTGCGACATATTTCATATAATAAGATTATGCTAACATTGCTAATCATTAGCGACATAATAATTAATCACTAAAAGATAAAAAAATGCCTCAAACTCTCGGAAATTTATTTATATTGGCAGCGCCATCTGGTGCGGGAAAATCAAGTTTAATCAAAGCGTTGTTAGAAAAACACCTTTCTTCAGACGCGCATAATAATGCTATGCAAGTATCTATATCACACACCACGCGGGCATCACGACCCGGTGAAATTGATGGAGTGCATTATCATTTCGTGGATCGCACAGAATTTGAATCATTGATTGATCAAGGTGCTTTTTTTGAACATGCAGAAGTATTTGGACATTATTACGGTACATCTAAGGTAGTCATAGAGCATACTCTGCGGCAAGGTATTGATGTATTCCTAGATATCGATTGGCAAGGCGCTCGTCAGGTAAAAGCACAAATACCCGACACTGCGACCATTTTCGTTGCTCCACCTTCAAAAGAAGAACTAAAAAGACGATTGACTGAGCGGGGACAAGATTCAACCGAGATTATCGAGCAACGTATGACCAAAGCCGTATCAGAAATATCTCATTATCATGAATTCGATTTTATTGTGGTGAACGATAACTTTTCTGCCGCATTATCTGAGCTAGATGCGATAGTGATCACTCGCCGCTTACGTAAAGAAAAACAGATTATTCGGTACCAGCAGCTATTTAATAATTTATTGGGATCATAATTATCGTTTTACGATCATTTATAGTTCAAATAGCTTTTAAACTGCTACGTTAGCCAGTACACTATGCGACCTTTTTTCGATATTACCCCCGACGGAGATCATTATGGCCCGCGTAACAGTTGAAGATGCTGTAGATAAAATTGGCAACCGATTTGATTTGGTTTTAGTGGCTGCTCGTCGTGCTCGCCAAATTGCTATCGAAGGCAAAGAACCACTAGTAGAACGTGGTACAGATAAGCCCACTGTAATTGCACTTCGTGAAATTGAACTTGGTTTAGTGACTGCTGATACGTTAGAAGCTGAAAATGTGCGTGATCAACAAGCACAAGATCAAGCCGAATATGCTTCTGTAGCAAATATTCTACAAGAATAAAAATTCTGACCATTTTTATGAGTTTTTTAGCGGCTTTTCATCAATATGATGTTTAGCCGTTGGCTTCCCGCCAGATTCCCCGTATTCTTAAGATATCTTCTATTTTATAAGTGTTTAGTGTGTATCTTTTTGAAGGTTTAAAACAAAAGCTTGAAGCCTATCTACCGCTCGACAAAGTAGCGGATATTCAACGTGCCTTCATTTTAGCCAGAAACGCTCATAGTGGACAAATGCGTTCCAGTGGTGACCCTTACATTACTCATCCTGTCGCTGTCGCTGGTATCTTAGCTGACATGCGCCTTGACCATGAAACTATAATGGCAGCTTTACTACATGATGTAATCGAAGATACTCATCATGATAAAGCTGATTTAAGTGCGCAATTTGGTGAAACAGTCGGTGAACTGGTTGAAGGGGTAAGCAAACTAGAAAAAATCCACTTCAGCAGCAGCCAAGAAGCTCAAGCTGAAAACTTTAGAAAGATGATGATGGCAATGGTTCAGGATATTCGAGTCATCCTGATTAAATTAGCTGATCGCACCCACAACATGCGTACTTTGGGTTCGTTACGTCCCGATAAACGTCGTCGTATTGCCCGCGAAACATTAGAAATATATGCTCCTATAGCCCATCGCTTAGGTATTCACGAAATCAAAAATGAACTTGAAGAATTAGGTTTTCAAGCCATGTATCCATTGCGATACCGAGCGCTAGGTGGCGCAGTTAGACAAGCTCGGGGTAACCGTAAAGAAGTCATCGAAAATACTCGTAAAGAAGTGGAAACCCGTTTAGCCGCTGTTGGCTTAAATGCGATTGTTACAGGGCGCGAAAAACATCTGTATTCGATTTATCGCAAGATGAAAAACAAAGAATTGATGTTCAATGAAGTGATGGATATTTATGCTTTTAGAGTGGTAGTAGACTCTGTTGATCATTGTTATCGAGCTTTAGGTGCGATGCATGGTTTGTATAAACCAATAGAAAGCCGTTTTAAAGATTATGTGGCTATTCCCCGAACGAATGGTTACCAATCATTGCATACTTCGCTTATTGGACCTCACGGTATCCCAGTTGAAATACAAATTCGTACTCAAGCAATGGATCAAATGGCTGACAAAGGTGTCGCCGCTCATTGGTTATACAAAGATAGCAAAGATAATAACGACACTACTGCTCAGGTGCGAGCACGCAAATGGATGCAGTCATTAATAGAATTGCAACAAAGCGCCAGTTCATCTTTCGAATTCGTTGAAAATGTGAAAACAGATTTATTCCCAGATGAAATTTATGTATTTACCCCTAATGGTCGCATTATTGAATTACCTTTAGGTGCGACTGCAGTCGATTTTGCTTATGCGGTACATACCGATGTAGGTAATTCTTGTGTGGGTGTAAAAGTAGAAAGACGCACATTTTCACTAAGCAAACCACTAGAAAATGGCCAATCAGTTGAAATTATTACCTCGCCCAGAGCCAAACCTAATGCAAATTGGCTAAATTTTGTGGTCAGCGCCAAGGCTCGTTCACATATTCGTCAATATTTGAAAACCCAACGCTCTGAAGAAGCCGTGACTATGGGCACTCGTCTCCTTCGACATGCCTTAGGCAGCGTAAAACTGGATAAGGTACCTCAAGAAGATATTGAACGTGTCGTAACGGAAACAAAACATAACAGTTTCTCAGAATTGTTGGCGGATATAGGTTTAGGTAACGAACTCAGCGCAATCGTCGCTAGGCGCTTGTTAGGTGAAAATACTGATTTATCTGATAAACAAAGCAAGGTCGCTATTCGTGGCACGGAGGGTTTGTTAGTGTCCTACTCACGCTGCTGCCATCCTATCCCTGATGACGAAATTGTAGCGGTGTTAAGTCCGGGCCGTGGTATGGCCATTCATCAAACCGGCTGCAGTAATATTCGCAGATTAAGTAGAGAAGAACCCCACCGAGTGTTAGTTATGCAATGGGGCGATGATGTACTAGGCACTTTTAATGCCGCATTGCGCATCGAATTAGTTAATCATCAAGGTACCTTGGCGACATTAACCAACACTGTTGCGAGTTGTGATTCAGACATTGTTGGGTTACAAACTGAAGAGAAAGTAAGCAACGTTTATTATATTGATATTGAGCTAACTATCAAAAATCGTCTTCAACTAGCCAACGTTATGCGAAAGATCCGAACCATGCCAGAAGTACAACGGGTATCTAGGCATAGCCAAGCAAAGCAGAATTAGGGCCTTCCTTAGTTCACTTATCCATTCACACATAGACAAAGGTTATTATTATGTCAAAGTCCGTTATTCAAACCGACAAAGCGCCACAAGCTATCGGCACTTATAGCCAAGCGATTAAGAGCGGCACCACCATTTATATTTCAGGACAAATTCCCCTGGTGCCGGAAACTATGCAGGTGATTTCTGAAGACTTTTCTGAACAGTCTCATCAAGTATTCAAAAATATACAAGCAGTATGCGAAGCGGCCGGTGGCTCAACCAAACATCTTGTAAAAGTAAATATATTTCTAACTGATTTATCTAATTTCACTACCTTGAATGAAATAATGAGTCAGTATTTCAATCAGCCTTATCCAGCAAGGGCAGCAGTGCAAGTAAGCGCGTTGCCTAAAGGTGTACAAATTGAAATAGACGGTGTGATGGAGCTACCTGAGTAATTTATTACTCAATGTTCAAATACGATCTTCTATGCAAGCAGGCACCTTTATGTCCCCCGAGCGTTATGCTCGGATCAGGCAATTTCTTAGCCTATGTTAATCCAGCCTAACCTTATGTTTAGAACAACTGCATATTCCGCATATTATCTCTGCCATCTTGCGCAGTTGTGATGTTGTTGATGTGTATGAAGTGCACGCAGTTTGGGATGAGAAACCACACATCTGCATAATGTCTCTGCCATCTTGCGCAGTTGTGATGTTGTTGATGTGTATGAAGTGCACGCAGTTTGGGATGAGAAACCACACATCCGCACATCCGCGCTCTGGGCCTCGAAAACTGGGTGTATTCTAAAAAAATTGGTGTATTGAAGACGCGGCTGGTCATTTTACTAGCAGAGAACAAACCTAAGGGGCTACACCCTGTTAATGGTTACATTGATAGTTGGGCAATAATAGTTGGGCAATAATAATTTGAAATGTAACACCTAGGTTACGGGTCTAATTTGGTTAGGTATAAAATCCTAATTTAACTTATTTAGCTATAACTAAGAGACCTTCTATGAAATTTTTTAAAATCGGATTAACGTTATCCATATTGATACTTGCGTTACAAACTCATGCATTAGACAGAACCCAAATAGCTGATACGGCAGAAAACGTCACACCGCTATTAATTGGTCAAACAGTACCTAACAGCACATTACAAACTGTTGATGGTGATCCGGTAAGTCTTAAAGCCTTAACTATGCAAAAGCCGACAGTATTGATTTTTTATCGCGGCGGTTGGTGTCCTTATTGTAACCGTCAACTGTCTGGTTTAAAAAACATCGAAGGTCAACTCGACGAGTTAGGTTATCAAATTTTAGCTATTTCACCTGAAACACCCGCTCAATTACAACAGCAAAAGTTACAAACCAAATTTTCAGTTACATTATTAGCTGATCCTGACTTAGAGGCTATCAGTGGTTTTGGTATTGGCTTTTACGTACCAGACGAACAACGCACCACATACAAATCGAAGTGGGACATCAGCTTAACCAGCGATAAAACCTCAGGTACAGCAGTGTTACCTGCCCCAGCAGTTTTTATTTTAGATACCAAGGGCAAGGTGCTATTTAGTTACGTTAACCCGGATATTAAAACACGCATCTCGCCAGATTTACTCTATCAGGCTGCGAAGTTGTCTTTATAGAAGATATTATGTTGTTTAGTGGGTCGATATCATTCGACTCACTAAACATTGCGTAATTCTATTAAATCTTCGAGTATACTCAGAACCATAAATTTGTGATGATCTGGACCTATATTTGTTGGCTACTCTGACTACCCCTGTATATCGATATAACTCATCAAGACTAACGTGTTGGTTATGAAAGGCCTAGCTCAGACATCCGTCACTGAACTAAAAGGTGTGGGCGCCAAAGCTGCGGAAAAATTAGCGAAGTTAGCCATTGTGTCTGTGCAAGACTTACTGTTTCATTTGCCTCATAGATACGAAGACCGCACGCGCATTTACCCCATCTCAGAATTACAACCTCATCTGCATACCAGCATTCAAGGTGAAGTGATGTCATGTGATATTCAATTTGGTCGTAAACGTATGTTGGTGGCTAGGTTAAGTGATGGCACAGGTACGGTAACGTTACGATTTTTTCATTTTTCTGCAGCACAAAAAAGTAGTCTTGAAGTAGGCAGTACTGTTCGCTGTTTTGGTGAAGTAAAGGCTGGGAAATATGGCCTAGAAATCATGCACCCGGAGTATAAGTCGATTAATCTCGATAATCCCCTCGCTATGCAAGAGTCACTCACACCTGTTTACCCCGCCACTGAGGGTATGAAACAAATTACACTGCGTAATTTAAGCGAGCAAGCACTAAAACTTTTGAGCAAAGGGGGCCTAACTGACTTATTACCAGAAGGTTTATACCAACATCAAATTGGTTTAGTTGAAGCCTTACATTTGGTTCACCGACCTCCACCTGATGTGACCATGTCGTTATTTGAGGAAGGTAAACACCCCGCTCAGCAACGTTTAGTTATGGAAGAGTTATTAGCACACCACCTGAGTGTATTAGAAGTGCGGCAACAAAGTCGGCAACAAGCTACATTTCCTATCGAACCGAATACTAATTTTCTCAATCAGTTTTTGAAAAATCTACCCTTTAAGCCTACGGGTGCCCAACAACGTGTCGTTGGGGAAATACAACACGATATGCAACAGAATTGCCCTATGATGCGCTTGATACAAGGCGATGTAGGATCAGGTAAAACTATCGTCGCCGCGATGGCAGCATTATCGGCTATCGGCAAAGGCTATCAGGTGGGACTTATGGCACCTACCGAACTATTAGCTGAACAGCATTTCAATAATTTTCGGCAGTGGTTTGAACCATTGGGAATCGAAGTAGGCTGGTTAGCAGGAAAGTTAAAAGGTAAAGTCAGAGAAAAAGTGCTAACTCAATTGGCTAATAATGAAGTCAAAATATTGGTAGGCACCCACGCCATTTTTCAAGAGGCCGTCACTTTTTCATCGTTGGCTTTAGTGATAGTGGATGAACAGCATCGCTTTGGTGTGCATCAACGCTCAGCGCTGCGTCAAAAAGGCGAATCTCAAGGGGCATTTCCTCATCAGTTAATTATGACTGCCACACCCATTCCGCGCACACTTGCTATGACAGCCTATGCAGATTTAGACACCTCGATTATTGACGAATTACCTCCAGGTAGAACACCCGTTAAAACGGTGGTTTTACCTGATAACCGCCGTGATGAAGTGATTAGCCGAGTTCGTGACGTCAGTGTTAAGCAAGGCAGACAGACCTATTGGGTGTGTACATTAATCGACGAATCTGAATTTCTACAAAGCCAAGCCGCGGAAGATACTGCGATTTTGTTACGCAGCGCATTGCCAGAACTTAAAGTGGGCTTAATACATGGCAGACTTAAATCTGATGAAAAACAACAAATCATGGCAGATTTTAAAGCAGGTGAGCTGGACTTATTGGTAGCCACTACCGTGATTGAAGTGGGTGTCGATGTCCCTAATGCCAGCCTGATGATAATAGAAAACCCAGAACGTTTAGGACTTGCGCAATTACACCAACTACGCGGACGTGTGGGTCGTGGCTCGATAGAAAGCCATTGTGTATTGATGTATCAAAGCCCTTTATCCAAGACAGCAAACAAACGCTTATCTGTTCTCAGACAGTCCAACGACGGTTTTTATATTGCCCAGCAAGACCTAGAAATTCGTGGCCCTGGGGAGTTGTTAGGTACCAAGCAAACTGGATTAGCTGATTTGAAAATTGCTGATCTCATTCGTGATGCGGAGCTTATCCCTCAGGTACAAAATATTGCAAACCATTTATGGGACCAATATCCAGCAAACGCTCAAGCCATAGTAAATCGTTGGTTAGGTAACAAAGGACATTATGGCCATGCTTGATATTGTTATACCTGGTGCTGTTATGCCTGGTGCTGTTACAAATAGTGTACCCGTCACTGTACCCATGCACGCGGATGGAGAATTAATTCTACTAGCCCAACAAACTGCGACAAAGTGGGGGCTAAATTATAGTGCTGATATCGACTCAGGTTTAGCGCTAGTGCAACAAATATCTCACTTAGAACTGCGTCAACTAGACGAACCCAAAGTAGGTGCAGTGAAAGTCGACTTTGCATCGGATGCCCTGACGTTCAGACGTTTACATGGCGGCGGTAAAAAAGAAGCCATTGCTAGAGCTATTGGTTTAAAGGGCAAAGACAGCCTGCACGTTCTAGATGCTACAGCGGGCTTGGGACGAGACGCATTTGTACTTGCCAGTTTAGGTTGTGTTGTTGATTTGTGTTTTTTCTCAGTGTTTCTGTTCTGTGTCTTGTGTGTCGTGTGGCGATTTGACACGATGTGTGGTGATTCGTCCTCGGCGCAGTGAGTCGACGACGACGCGTCGATGCGGGGCGATACGTAGCGACGTTTCTGCTTTTCTCTCTCCCCGTCGTCCCGCTCCCGACTGCGCGACTCCTCGCGTCTCGTCACTCGTGGGTTTCTGACTCTGTTTGGTAAATGTTTCTACTTACATCTTACTCCTACTTCCAACTACTTGTTATATTTTGCTCTGTGCCCGCACACGTCACGATCTTATAATCACTCATCGCAATATAC
>OOFW01000032.1_pt1 | contig 16543 bp, 13 predicted proteins | sample 1670271 | NCBI WGS metagenome assembly OOFW01 (sample SAMEA98137918, study PRJEB22522) | marine metagenome | biome: marine biome; feature: marine water body; material: sea ice | place: Arctic Ocean | collected 07-Sep-2015 | depth 1.32 m
ATAATAATTTTTTTCCATTTTAACAGACTAGCATGAATTCAAGTTAAATGAGTTAGGTTTAAAATAACTGTAATTAATATTTGTATTTAAATAAAAAATATTTAGATATTACGTTTAATAAAATTTGGCAGGGGTGGAGGGATTCGAACCCCCAACCATCGGTTTTGGAGACCGCTGTTCTACCAATTGGAACTACACCCCTGCAGAGAAGTTGAATTATACTGACGAGAAACGAAAGGTAAAGTGATTTTGCTTTTACTATGAACATCTAATTAAAAACTGCACATCTAATGAACAACTGTACATTTAACAAGCTATATAGGCAACGGATCCAGCGAAAGCAACTTACGTTGACAGCGAAGCAGCCTGATACCAAAGCCTATTGGTTAATTCGACTAGGGGTTTCATGATGCTTACTTTAGCGATCACCTCTGATAATTTTTGTTCACTATACTGTGCATAATATGCATATAAATTAGCCTCATCTGCAGTACTAAGGCAATTGATTGCTATACATGATGCCAAATCAAAATATGGGCAAGAAATAGCGCAGTATTCCCAATCCAAAATTTTGCTTGGTTGAGCATAGGTAACATGAGATAGAGATAAATCATTATGACAAAATACAGATTTGGTTGAACAGGCTTGATACCAGATAGCGGCATAATTATCGATAATTTGCTGTTCTGGAAGTGAAATTGGCGCATCAATCAAACATATATAATGTTGCCATTGATGAGGTAAATCTAACTTTGGGGCATTTATCTTAGTGTTATGTATTATTGATAATGCAGACGCTAAACTTTTGGTGATGGTTAAACTAGATACGTCTGACTGCTCTAAAGTAGGAAAATCAAGCCATTGATCAATTTGAAAGTTACGTGACTTTGATAGGTAGATGGGCTTCACTGCAAGCCCTTTACCAGCTAGTTCTAATTGAATGTCGAAAATTTTTTTTCTATCTAGCAATGCAATTTTGTCTGATTCAAACGTTTTCAAAAAATAATTTTTATTCAATGATTCAAGGCGATAACTACTATTAACTGTGCCCCCATTTAAATCCCTAAGATGAAAGTCTGAAGAAATAAAGTCCGAAGCAGCTAATTCAGCTTCCACCTTAAACTTTAAATTGTTCATATAGTCTCTTTCTGATCTTCTACATTACTGGGTTCTATACGCCATTGAATAAACCCGTATATGGCAAAGCCCGCGTAACATAAAAATAAGACCCCTGTTAAAGTTAAATCTTTGGAAAAGTAAAGGTAGCCAGCAAATAGGTTTATCACGATCCAATACAACCAATTCTCTCGCACTTTATGCGCCACAAGCACGGTTGTGAAAACACTGAAAACCGTTATAAATGCATCTAGGTGTAAATAGTTTGCATCCAACACAGTACTCGAAAAGTGACTTAATATTAGGGCTCCAATAGCCAGCCCTGCAATATAAATTAGATGCTTAGATATTGCCCAGCTTTGTACAAATAAACTATCGGAATTTTTATCACGCCATTTTATCAAACCGTAAATGGCCATAATTAAATAGTAGAAATTAAGTATTGTATGAAAGGGTAAAGACACACTCCAAAAAAGCCAAGTGTAAATTCCAGTACTCACCAAAGCACATGGCCAACACCATATGTTTTGTCTCGCCGCTAGCCACACGTAAGCGACAGCAAAAGCAACGGCAATACCCTCCATAAAAGATGTGGCAGCTAGTTGCGTAAGAAAACTGTCCATTAGATATCGGTACTCATTTTATCGCCATTTAAAAATTTACAGACAAATATAGCTTGCCCTACTTTTTGGTGACTACGTTGCATCTCTTCGGCTAACAACTGCATAGTGGGAAGATATTCACCACTTACCGTTGTGCTTGTGGCAGTTGTTAGCACCTTTATGTTTTCAAATGTATTCAAACGGTCAATAAACTCTTGAATCGGCTCAATGTATTGCTCTTTAAGGGGGTACATGGATATTTCGGCAACTAATTTCATTTGTTATATGTCCTGAAAAAAGCAAGGACATAAGCCCCTGCAAAAAATGTTATGTGATGGCGTAAATTGACAAAATTAGGTGATAAAATTAAAACTCGTAATCAACATTAAAACCAATCATCCGAGGCTCGCCAAATTGATAATAAGGTTCTGGACTATAACCATTACCAGGGTTATTACCACCTTCATTTGAGAAGAAAAAACCTCGTGTTTGTACATCTTGATCAGTCAAGTTCCGCCCCCAAATAGCGAAACTCCAATCATCCATCTGATAAGTTAATCTGGCATTAAAGAGTTCGTAAGCATTCGAACGATCATCATGACTATTTGAAAAGAAATATTCATCTTTACCTTCTACCTCAATATTCAAGGTTAAATCTTCAGTTAGAAAGAAATCAGCGCCCAAGGTGAATTGATATTCTGGAGCTTGAGAAATATTTCTACTGTCTAAATTAATAGTTTCACCCAAAGTACGGGCGTCAACATGAACAAAACTCTCAAAGTTTTCAAACTCAGCATTTAACAATCCTAAACTTGCATACAGGTTCACATTTTCGCTTGCAATGTATACAAATTCAGCTTCAATACCATTTGCCATAGCTCCAGCATTACTCAGAAAACTGTCAAAAGATGAGTCTTCTGGGTTAAAGACGGATTGACTTACTTGTGCGTTATTTCTGTTTTGATAGAAAATCGAGACCTGAGCTTGCAACTTATTATCAAGCCACTTACCTTTTATGCCTAACTCGTAATTAATCAAAGTCTCAGTGTCAAAAAAGAAGGTACTGCTAGGGATAGAATCGTTAATTTGTGCAGCAGAGATAATTTGACCATTAACACCGCCAGCTTTATATCCACGAGAGATTAAGCCATATAGTAACGTATCATCTTGCAAACGATATTCTAGTACCACACGCCCCCCCCAAAGTGTCTCATTTACCGGGCGAACAATATTAGCACTATCAGAGTAATCGGCTTCGCGATACTCAACTCTAAGTCCAGTAATGAGCTGCAATTTGTCGCTTAAACGTGTATCAAATTGACCGTAAAGTGCAGAATTTTTTGTATCGAATTCATTTGAAAAATTGCCATCAAAAACCAAGTTGTCAAATCGCGTTCGAAGCATATTTTCGTTTTCAGTACGCTGGTAAAAACCTGCTACCCATGAAGTATTTCCACCAAATATATTATGCCCTTCACTTGAAAGAAGGCGCATTTCAAAGGTGACATTATTTCGTTCTCTGTCATAACGATCTGCAGAGCTGTAAGGAAACAACTCCTCAGGAAATTCTCCAATAAAACTCCAATCTTCATCAAAACTATAAATACTATCGTTATAAGCAGCACTTAAAGTGACTTCAGCGTCAAAGCTTTCAGCGCCAGTCCAATGGCCTGTTATCGCACCAGCTCGGGTGCGCTGGGTATCACGTCCGGGTTGATCGGCAGTGGTCACTCTAGTGTTGTTAAGTGAAAACGCGTCGTAACCATTGTCGGCATTTAAATAAAAGCCATTAACATTAATAATAAGGTCTTTGTTGACCAAAAACTTTAATTTTCCTTTTAAAGTGCTTTCATCGATATTATTAGTATCATCGCGACCAAGAAAGCTGTTTTCAATAAAGCCATCACTTTTCTGATTTTGTATTGCAAAACGGTAACCAATTTTTTCGCTAATAGGCCCACTTACTATACCATTAAATACTTGCCCACCAAACTCTGAAACTTCAGCACCTAAACGAGCATACAAATGGTCCGTTGGATCATTTGTTTTTAAATTGATTAGACCCGCAAGCGAATTAGCGCCATACAAAGTGCCTTGAGGACCACGAAAAACTTCTACTTGTTTAACATCTAATGTATTCGCAGCTAAGCCTAAACCAGTGAAATCGATGCCATCAACAATTAATCCGACAGATGCGTTAACTGGATCAATAAACTGACTTCGCTCACCAATACCTCTAATTTGAAAAAATCGTCCACGGGATGCTCCCGCACTAAAGTTAACGTTTGGGGCTAAATTTAGAATTTGTTCAATGTGGTTAGCACCACGACGTTCGATAGTTTCTTGACTGAACACACTAATGCTGTTCGATAAGTCTAACAAATTGGCATCACGGAAATCTGAAGTGACGACTATACGTTCAATATTTGCAGTTTCTTCTGAGTAAGAATTAGCTGTGAGCAACGACAAACTTATCATGCTAGCTAACATAGTTTTATTAAAGTTCATTAAAGGATCTCTTCAGTAGGGTTTGAAAAGATCCGGCAGTACGGCAGGTAAATGGGATGTGTGTCTGACCATTCCTACGCCGGCATTATCCGGATCAGGTATAAGGGTTATAAGTCGAAACTCAAATCTCAGCCAAACGGCTCCCCTTGGTTGCTTAATTCAGGTTATTAGTTACCTAATAAAAAGCGAATGGATTGTAACAGGCAAATAGACCTTCGCAATAGATGAATAAGAATTTGTAAGTGCAAAATAGTATTTATTTCACAACTTTCAGTTTCACTAACTTATGGTAGGAAAAGAAAGAACTTTCTTGAGTAAACCATACCTCATCATCTGGAGTCACACAGACCCCCTCAACTTGGCCATAACCTTGAAGTTCAAAAAATTTATAGAAGGTCAAATCCTTATTAAGGATCACAATAAAGGGAGAAAAGTCTCCCATCCTACTTAACTTATAGCCTACCAAAATAAATCGATTTCTTTTACTGTCAAAATCACCACCAGTAATGATCCCCGGTAGTTCCTTTATTTCAGTTATATGTTCAACGAATTGCTCAGGCTGGTTTTTATTGAGTTGATAAATCAATAAGGTGCCAGTATTCCAACTCTTAGAAAATAAAAGTAGGCTATCATGCCAATTAATCAACGTTTCTGCGTCAAAGTCATGATTTAGATATTTGTTATTTTTAACCGAGTTATTAATATAAGATAACTTGTATGTAGTGACAATATTTTCACTTTTATTATCTTGTTTAGGCACTGCATGGATTTGGACAAACTTTCGTTTACCATTATTGTTACCCACGTCACCTATGTAAAAATATTGACCATCTCCGGTTAATGCCTCCCAATCAATATTTTTAGTAGAAACAACTTTTTTGCCTATGATACGACCCGTGTTATCAATATTATAAATAATAGGTTTATTCCCAGAATCATTAACCGTGAAGGCTGAACCAGATTCAGGGCAATATAAACCGGATGTTTCTTTTAATTCATCAGATAATTTGTACTCACCCAAAACTATATAATGAGGTGTATCAGTGACTATTGAAGTGGATGCGGCTAAAAAAATCACACCAACAATTAAAATGACTCTAAGTACCAACTTCTTTCCCTCTTAATTAACAAATATTTAATTGGCACAACGCCACAAAGATAATTATTTCATATTAGATAAAAAACGTCATACTAAATACGATCTAGGTAAAGGGCTTTGATTACCCAAAACCACAGTCGTATTTTTGAATGAGTTTGCTTACACTAGTAAGCAATATTAAGATGTCAAAATAAGAAGTTTTTGTGAATTTACCCGAACAACTGTTCCATTGGTTTGAACATCGTCAAACAACGTTATGTCATAGACAATTATTGGTCATAACAGGCCAAGAAGAATGGACAAAAAATGCTGCGGTTACATTATTAGCGAAAAGGAACGTAAAAAGTGTTTTATGGGTCGGGGAGTCTCAAATTGCACATGAAACTATTAGCGTAAAAAATTATCGCTCTAAATTAGGTCACGAGTATGACTGGGTAGTATTAAATTGCTTTAGTGGATTCAGAGCCAATGCCGCTATGGCATTGAGTGGCACAATAAAAGCCCAAGGCTTAATGATTCTGCTTTGCCCTGAACTTGACCGTTGGCCTGAATATGACGACCCTGAAAAAATTAATCGTATTTCCTTTGGTTTTATTGATCAGGATGTTCACAGCCAATTCTTTCGTTATTTAAGTTCATCCTTTACTGAAGATCCCTCAGTGGCAGTATGTACTAAAGACCTGTTTTCAGGTTCGGTGGCGAGTCCAGATAATATGTCAGCCATGCTAAATTTTGATCAACAGAATAAAGCGATTGAAGGTATTACTAAGGTGGCTCTGGGTCGCAGAAATAGACCTTTAGTGATAACTGCTGACAGAGGCAGGGGAAAATCATCGGCTTTAGGACTAGCCGCGGCCAAATTAATGATCCAGGGCACAAAAAATATTTGCGTAACGGCATCACATATTGGCAACACCGAGCAGATATTTAGTCACGCCCTGCGGATGTTACCAAAGGCCAGTGCCACTAAGAACGATATCATCTATAAAGATAACACTCTTAGTTTTAAACCGGTGGATCAATTGCTCATAAGTCAAGAAAGCATAAATCTTGTGTTAGTAGATGAAGCTGCCTCTCTGCCTATCCATGTATTAATTAAATTAGCCAGTAAATTCCCTCGCATTGTATTCAGCTCTACAGTACATGGCTATGAAGGCAGTGGCCGTGGCTTTGAAATGCGCTTTATAAAACAACTTTCACAGCTAAAACCCAGTTTCAAAAGAATGCATTTGTCACAACCAATACGCTGGCATAAAAACGACACATTAGAACAATTCTGGTTCAATACTTTATTTCAAAGTGAGCAACATAGTAGTAAAAATATTGAATCAATTAACCAACCAATATCCTGTCGGCACGTCTCAAAAGTAGAATTGATCAACAACAAACAATTACTAAGGGCTCTATTTGGTTTATTAATCGACGCCCACTACCAAACCAGCCAAGATGATTTACAACGTTTATTAGACGCCCCTGAAATACAATGTTTTATATTGACTAGAGGGTCCACTTTACTTGGTGTGGCTCAAATAGTTGAAGAAGGTGGCGATTCCTTTTCTGAGATCGCAGGTAATATTACTGATTGTAATAGGCGAGTAAAGGGACATTTGGTTGCACAAAATATTGCGTCATCTTACAACACTGTCCCCTTCCTATTATCTCGGCAGTGGCGTATCAGTAGAATTGCTATTGAACCCGAACATCAGCGTAAAGGACTTGGAAGACAACTAGTTGAATACTTAGAGCAACAGGCTAGACAGCAACATATTAAGTTCTTAACCGCGTCTTTTGGTTGCAATACTGACATCCTTAAATTTTGGTACACAAGTGGATTTTCGCTGGCTAAACTCAGCGTAAAACCTGAAGTATCAAGTGGTGAGCACAGTGGTATTGGTATCAAATCTTTGACAAATGAGGCACTAGAAATATCTGAAAATATTTTTAAAGAGTTTTACCAGGAATGGCTTTACCAGATGGACAAAAATTTTCAATGGATATCTGAGGATATAATTATTCAAATTCTACGGTTTGAGTCAGCAGCAGATTTGGGTGCATCTACAAATGTGGAAATACTGAGGCAATTTGCCTTAGGGAAACGCACATATTCCACCTGTAAGCGTCTATTAAAAGAGTATCTGATAGTTAATCCTTCTTGCTTCCTAACATTAGCAATACAAGAACAAAATCTGTTGGTAGCGGCACTCTTGCAAAATTTAACCCATAAAGACCTTTGTGCAAAATTTAGCTTGAGTGGCAAAAAACAAATAGAACTAGCCTTAAAGGTAAGCTTTGAAAAAATTCTACTTGGCCAGAAATGAGATTTTAGTTTAAAACCTTTAAAATAGGCAGCAAACTTGAATAATCATCTGTCCATAGGACATCTTGATATTGACCATTGGTTATCTCGGTTTGCCTGTAGATTAAATTGGGTGATTGGATCAATTGACTATTATTTGTCAGTACCACCCACTGGGCATCATGTTCATTAACGTTACCAGGAGTCTCAAACAACATAACCTGCATATTTAAGCTTTTGCTATGGTGCATAATGACCGGCAATAGTGACAAATGCCTATTGGAAATGTGCAACGCCATAACACCTTGGTTTTTGATATGCTGCTGATACAATAAAAATGCTTCATGAGTCATCAAATGAGTGGGAATTAAATCTCCTGAAAAAGCATCAATGACAAGTAAATCAAACGCATTTTTTTTGCCTAAATCTAATTCATTTTGCAATGTTACCCGAGCATCACCTAACTTAACATGCACTTCAGCCTTAGCACTGTCCAAGTAACTGAAATATTGATTAGCAAAGTCTGCTACTAATGGATTAAGTTCATAAAAAGTATAATGGTCTCCAAGCTTACCATATGCAGCTAACGCCCCCACCCCTAAACCTATTATGCCAACTTGTAATGCAGTGTTGTGACTAGACATCTCTTCAATGACCAGTTGCACGCCTGTGCCGGGACGATAATAACTCAGAGGCACAGCTAATGCAGACAATGGCAAAGATTGACTACCATGTGAGGTAGTACCATCAATTAACCTTCTCTCGTTAACTTTGCCCTCAGTTATATCTTTGACTGTAAGTATGCCGTAAAAATTTCGTGCATTGGCAATGTCGTATTGTTGGTATCGGTTGTTGAGCCCTGTGAAAGCCAATAACCAAACCAGTGAGACAATTGCACTTCCGGCGGCCAATATTGAGAGCTGTTTATTAGCAGCAGCATTATACTTACTAGATTTGGGTGTAGGGAAATGAGATTGTTTATTCCACCACAATGAAACACTGGCGAGTAATAGCACACTGAGAATTGCCAATGGAAACTCCAAGAATTCATCAAACAGAGTCTTAGCAACAAAAGATACTAAAAAACTACCACCGACCCCACCGGCAGATAAGACCAAATAAAATAAGGTTGTGTTGCCCTGCTGTGGTTTGAGTGAATTCAATTCGCCATGACAAATCATACAGCCGCACAATAAAATCAACAGGTAGATCAATAACTGCGTAATGATGTCAAATTGCCCACCTATAAAATAAATTAATAAAGCAACAAATGACAGCAGCATAAAGAAAGGAAGCCAAAAATTTCTAACGTATGTAGCATAATTACTGAATGCCATCACATAGGTAAGTAAATATATTGATAAAGGAGCGAGCCAGAGAAAGGGGACCGGTGGTATATTTTGTGTTAATGCATTGGTAGTTGATACCAACAAAATAACTCCTAATGCGGATAGCATAAACCATAAAACAAGCCTGAATGGACCCATTTTTTGCTTAAGAACTTGTTCGGGCATACAAACTCTGACTATGATATTTTGATTAACAGTTATAAAAAATATCCAACCAACTAGAAGCACAAATACACAATAGATACTGGACCATAATTTAATTTGCCAGTCGAGTGGCATAAAAGGTTCGATGACTACAGGGTAACTAACTAACGCCAGAAATGAACCGATATTTGAGATGGCGTACAGTCTATAGGGATTTCGACCATTAGTCTCACTGGTAAACCAGTTTTGCAAAAGTGGCGTATTTGCTGATAATATTAAATAAGGAAATCCTAGGCCTAAAAACAATACCCACAATACAGCCCATGTAGGTGAGCCAGTTATCACTACATTTTGTATGTCAGCAATATTAGTAGGCAACAAAAACAAGCTAAATAACAGGCATGCAAAATGAACAACAATCTGATACTTCACTCTCAATATTTTGGTTAATAGATAAGCATATAAATATCCTACCAATAAAAAAGATTGGAAAAACAACATACAAGTGGTCCATACACTGGCACCACCACCAAACCAAGGTAGTATAATTTTTGAAATGATAGGTTGTATTTGAAAAACTAAGAAGGCACTGATAAAGACTGAGATGAAATATTGAATTAATTATTCTAGCATTAACTTAAGATTAAATTATTATTGGGTGTATTAAATACTATATTCAGGGAGGCAAGCAAATGTTGAATGCATAAAAAAACTCCCGAAGGAGCTTTTGACACTAAAGTTTAATGTTTCGGTTTTTGGCCTTTTCCTTAATATAAGGTTCCCAGCTTCGCGCATTCCGTGAGGTAGTCTTATCCTTTTTTGCTTCCTTTGCATGTTTATAAGCTGTCTTAAAATCACCATTATCAAAGCTAGCTTGCATCATAGCTAAATGAATAGCCCCGACTTTATCAGAGCCTCCATCCAAAGCCTTCTGAAGAGCTGCTATAGCATCGTCATACTTCTCAACTGCGTAATAAGACATTCCTTGCTTTTGATATAAATCAGGATCAGAAGCTAATAATGCAGATTGCCCATAAAAATTAGCAGATTCTAGAAACTCTCTCGATTGTTGGTAGGATGAACCAATACTCGTTAGCATTCGTTCTTCCCTTTTAACTAACCCGGAATCAACATATTTCTCTAATATTTTAGCCGCTTTGATAGGAATATTATTCATTGAATACAATTGACTAAGTGCTTTTACCTCAGCAGATTTAGTCAAAAAACCCTGGCTATGAGCTATTTCAAATGTAGAGAGTGCCTTCTTGTGATCTTCTACAAGCATGTAAAAGAAGCCAAGTTGAGTCCACTGGGTTTTATCATCAGGGAATATCCGAACTGTTTCTTCCTGCACCTCAATTGTTTCTTTATACATCTTGCGATTATAGAAGGAAGTCATTTTAAGAGCATAGGCAGTTTTATTGGGCTTCTCAGATAAGGATATGGCCTTATTGATAGGTGCAATAATCTCAGCATATCTTTTAGTCTGATAATAAGCGTTAGCCATTCTAAAATAGATATCAAAATCTTGCTTACAAGTTAGATCCAGCCAATCTTGATAGTACTTAATCGCAGTATCATATTCTTCTTCCTGAAGACTTAAATCTGCAATCAACTTGATTGTACCAGCCTGCTCAGAGTCATTTAACTTGTTAGGCGCGACAGATTTTTTGAGGTACTCAATGGACAGCTTTCCTTTACCCTTTTGCGTAGCCAGCAAGCTTCCAATAAATCTATCGGAAAACGCCCTGTCAAATTTATTTGAAGTGTCTATCTCATAAAGAATATCCAACGCGTCATCAATAAGGTCAAGGTTGTAAGCTTCTAGTGCTTTCCCAACTTTCTTACCTACTTTTTGGCCAGGAATGTTAGTGGTACCACGCTTATAATCAGGACATACAATAGCAGCAGATACCTGAGCATAAACGCTCGTCGGGATAATAACGGCAGCAGAGATCACCGAAACCATACATAAATGTTTTAGATGTTTCTTCATCATGATTGATCCAATTTAAAGTCTAATTGCACTGTTAAGCCAAATTGTTTCATCGGTTTGCCATCTTCGATTTTTGGCTTGTACTTCCATTTACCCAAGGCACGCCTTGCTTCTCTATCAAACACACGTTTAGGATCTGCATCCATTACCTTGACATCTTCGACACCACCGACTTCGTTTATTGTAAAAGAAAGTCTAACCCAACCTTCTTTTCCATCTCGAGCAGCTTGCACCGGGTATTTTGGTTCTATCCTAACAATAGGTGTTGCGTCTCCGTCGCGCATAGCACCAACACTACCAATATTAACTGAGGCGCCTCCAACATCAACGCTAGGCATACTAAAACCCAACCCGCTGGTATCGACTTTAGCCATATCGGGCTCAATTGGCTCAACTTTAGGGGGCTGCTTAGGTGGTGGTGGTGGTGGTGGTGGAACTCTTTTTCTTAGTTGTGTTTCATCATCTGGCGTTGCCATAACAATATCAATAACAACTGTATCAGGTCCTTTTTCAGGTGGTCTTCCCGAGTTAGCAATTAATTCTGCCATTACAATAAAAAGTGCAAAAGCTATAACGCCGCCTAGTAATATAGAAACTATAAATCGACCCATGTTAGCTACCTGCCGTTGCAATTGAGATACGGTCAATACCAGCCGCTTTAATTTGATCCATTACTTCAATAACAATTCCGTGTTCGGCTTCTTTGTCAGCTTGGATAATTATTATATCAGAAGGTTGCTCAGCCATTAAGCGTTCTAAATTGGCACGAACACTGTCCGTATCTATTTCACGTTTATCCATCCAAACTTTTCCATCTTCAGTAACCGCAATGAAAATATTTGCATTTTTTGGCCTAACAGCTAGTAATCCATCAGGTTTATTAACTTCAACACCTGCTTCTTTTACGAAAACAGTAGTCACAATAAAAAAGATCAACATTATAAATACTATGTCCAGCATAGGCGTCATATCAATTGCTGCATCTTCTTCTACTCGAACTTTACGACCCATAGGATCCTCTCTTTAATGATGGGGCAAGGCATCTACTAACTTTTCTCTAGCAATTTTTATTTTAGACTCAAGACGAGAACTAAAGAAAACACCAGATAAAGCAGCTACCATTCCTGCCATAGTAGGGATAGTTGCCATAGATATACCTGCAGCCATTAGACGAGGGTTACTTGTACCCTGAGTTGCCATGGTCTCGAACACACCGATCATTCCGGTAACTGTTCCCAACAGACCAATTAGAGGGCACATAGCTACAAGGGTTTTGATTAACAACATTCTTGTACCTAGGCCATCTGAAGCTTGTGAAATCCATGTGTCACGGATTCTATGTGCATACCATGAGGTAGTGTCTTCTCGTGAATCCCAGTTAGAGATAATTTCATCTCTCAACTTTGGATAAACTGAAGATAAATACCAAAAGCGCTCTATCATAAATGTCCACATAAGAAAGAGCGCTAGGGCGACAACATAAAGTACGCTACCGCCAGCAGCAATAAAATCCCTGACAGACTCCCATTGTTCTATCAGGTATAACATATTAGGCTTTCTCCGTCTCAGCGTGCGTAGCTATTATGCCCGCAGTCTGCTCATCAAGGATATGGATAATGGATTTACTGCGCCCAGCAACAATACTGTGAGTTAGCAATAGTGGCAAAGCAGCAATAATACCTAGTGCAGTGGTTACCAGTGCCAATGAAATACTGCCGGCCATCAATTTAGGGTCGCCGGTTCCAAATAAGGTGATTTGTTGGAAGGTTTCAATCATACCAATAACCGTACCTAACAAACCTAATAAAGGAGCAATAGCAGCAAATATTTTAATGATACTAATACCACTTTCAATAGTCGGTAACTCTCTCAAGATTGCTTCGTCTAACTTCAGCTCTAAACTTTCTGCATCAGCAGTCTTATTCTCAGCATAAACTTGCAAAATACGTCCAAGAGGATTGCTACTGGAAGGGCTAGAGATATTTTTAAGTTGAGATTTCATTTTACCACCCACTATTGTGAGAGTAACAACTTTATATAAACCTATTATTAGACCAATAGACAGCATAAAAGTAATTACATAACCAACTGTACCACCAGCATGGTAACGTTCTGTCATGGTCGCTTTTTCTTTCAATAAGCTAAGAATCCCACCTTTCGAGGGGTCCGTATAAAATGGAATAAGACCTGAAGTAGCAGCATGAAGAGTCTGAGCTGTAGAAGTTTGGAAACCATCAGGTTGACGACCTAAAGGCCGTACCATTTTGGTTTGATCATCGTAAACTAAGTAACCTTGCTCACCAATTAAGTTGAACGTACCTACGCGCACCACTTCTTTTTGCTGAGAACCACCGTCTAGACTTACCACTTCAGTAGTGAAACGAGAAACTTGTCCTGACTCGGTCATTTCTGTTTGTAATGCAAACCAAAGATCTTCTAACTCTTTAATGTTAGGAAGGCCTTTAGCTTCTTCAGACATACGCTTTAAAAATACGCCACGTCCAGGAAACTCAGCACTAACTATTGAAGTCGAGATTTGACCATAAGCTTCAGCAGATGCTTGACGAACCACACCAAACATCTCGCCTAAAGTACCTGTAGCAGTCGTTAATTCGATCACTTTATCGGCTAAGGTTACTTCGTTATCAGAAAATTGCTTTAAAAGTCTATCGCCACGAGATGTTTCAGATTTAAGCTCGGCTTGTGCCTTTCTTAATAGCGCCTGTTTATCAGCTCGAGCAGATTGAAACTCTGATTCGCGTTGTTTATTAATCCGCGCTTCAGACACACGACTATTCTTGACTTCTTCGAGAAGCCCTTCAAGTGTCGTCGCTGCTTGTACTGAAGAAGCCATTAATGAAATGGCCAAGGCGGCTAATATGGATTTACATATAATTTTCATCAATATTACTCCGAGACTTTGATTGGTAGTTTAAGAAGATTAGCTGGCAACCGTTTATTCGCCATGCGCACAGCTATGACAACTGGATTAATATATTCAGCCCCCAGTACTTCCCAAGCTCTGGCATCATTATCCCAGACCCAAGCATTTTTTTGGTCAAGTGATAAAGCCATAAGTGCAGTTCTACCTAAATTGACAAAATCTACTGTGATTTCAGTTCCTTGGAAATCCAATGTACCTTGATAAGGCGCCATGAATTGTCCGTATTGGTTTTCAATTTGATACGCCTCGATAACCTGACGGAACTGCTCAGAAGTCGTGACGTTTGAATTAGCCATAACATCGCGCAAACGTTCTACACGTTTTCTGCGCTCGTCAAGCTTAATTGGAACATCAAGTTCTATGAATTGTTCCAAGCTATCAATCATTCTAAACATTAACGGAACTACGCCACGTTTAACGCCATCAATTCCATCTATCTGGGTTTGCAGTGAATCTATACTACGTTGCTGATCTGCCACAAGTGTTGAAACGTAATCGTTATACACTTTCAGATTTTCCGTTTCGTCTACGACTCCGCGATACTCAATAAATAGTTCCTGAGATTGCTCGTACAGGTTGTTTATTTTTTCTTGGGATTTCGCTGCAGCCGCATGAATTTTAGCTTCTTCTTTGTGAAGCTCATTTAACGGATCTGCAGAGACGACAGCACTGCTGCTAAGTGCTAAGGCACCTAAGACGGCAGAAGCAATAAGGTTTCTCTTGCTAATTTTGGACATAATTCCCAACCAATTTTCTTGTTTTGATTCCTCGTCGAAAGATATATCAAATCGACAAGGGGCTATTAAGCTTTGTTGTTTAAGGGGCTTAAAAATTTATTATTATAAACAATAAGTCTAATCAATATTCACATGGATGTGAGCGAATTGTCAAGAGAGTACTTTGGGTTTAAATTTACATTTAAATAAAATTAATTATTGATTTTTTCGCATGTTTACGATTTTGCCTACTTATTAGCTACCACACTGGCTTAGTAGAAGTTTCATTTACGTTTTACCGCAATTTTCTGATAAAATAAATTTACTGTAAATTTATTTGTTTAGGCTTTATTTCCAAAATATTCCTTTTACGTCGTGACGTTAATAGATATAAACAAATTTTGTTCTTACCAACACCGTCAAAATATTCTTTTTGCTTGCTAATCACCAATCAACAACTAATATTTGCATTACGCCAACTTATTTCTCAAAGGTGACCACCTCAACTTAGATATTGATAAACGTAGCCGATACAGATAATAAAAAAATAAATGTCTCTACTCAGTAGGAATAAAAATATTGCAGCATACGAATTAATAATAGCGTGAATGCCGTGTTCCCGCTGTTCCCTTATTTTGGAGTTCGACAGATAACTTCGTAATTCACAAAATATTTTCGCTTCGTTAGTACTTCTAAAACATCCCGATGTGTTTATTGAACCTTTGCAATCCTCAAATCATTTTCGCCCTGATTATTGATGAATAGCAACGCGTCACCTGTCATGGAACCAAATACATCTTTTTCATAGTTTTATAATCGCTCAAGTAGGTTACGTGATTGAGTTTACTAGGCCTACCCTCGCTGGCCTTTGACCATTATCTATTAAAGGGCTGCTTTTATGGGACTTGTAAGATGTTTTGTCTTTTACCGCTGAGTAATCGATCAGCCTATATACCTCTTGATTGACCTCGACTAAAGGCACTCGCATTTCCTTAGTCTAGGCTAGATTATCTTTTTCATACGCTAGGGTTGATTCAGGCAGGTGATACAAATTGTATAACGAATTTAGGTATTCATAACGATAACAATATCTCCAATGGTCATGGTACGACACACCCTTGAACTTGTATAATATGCCAATCTGATCCATGGCGTAATGGCTCAGTTTTTCATAGACTGGCAAGTATGCCAATCCTCAAACAAAATGTAATGTTCCCATTTTTTTGCGCTGATATTGATATCGGTTTCATCGGCATGTAATGTTTTTCTTTTCTAAAGTTCGCTTTGATAATCTCTAATGATCAGGTTTCTTCCTGTTATGTGTAAGCGATGTTGATAAAGTTGAAAAGACTGCTGCTGTTCAGGTATGTCAAGCCGGTCAGTAAAAACTCACGAAGGTGCTTTTAACTCATCACCATAATTGAATACGGCTATTGCTGTCTTGGGGAAATGGGACAACGAAGCGTCGGCCTAACTAATTCTATTGTATGTGTACGCGATATTCAGTGACGACATATTTAAAATTAATATCAACCACTTACCGGACATCTTCAACCACGTCGGTATAGTTACCGAGTGATAAAAGTGCTCTATGAGAGACTAATTTACTTTTGATGTCAGGGCTGTCATCAAGAAGTACTGTTGTGCATTTACGTCCCTTTTGTCCACCAGGTTTTTTAGTACTTTTGCCTTTTGAGTTTTGAGTTTTGAGTTTTGAGTTTTGAGTTTTCTTTCTATTCTGATCGGGCGAAGTACGAATACTGGTGTTATTAG
>OOFW01000033.1_pt1 | contig 16448 bp, 21 predicted proteins | sample 1670271 | NCBI WGS metagenome assembly OOFW01 (sample SAMEA98137918, study PRJEB22522) | marine metagenome | biome: marine biome; feature: marine water body; material: sea ice | place: Arctic Ocean | collected 07-Sep-2015 | depth 1.32 m
GAATTAAAAACGGTTTTAGAACATCAAAACAAGTAGATATTTCGGAAAACAATCAGCCCAATATACGCTTGGTAAAATAATGAAACGTTAATGATGTAAATGCTAGAGTGATTAAAAAAGCGCAGTGTATTTATTAAAACTTGTTAAAACGTATTACAAAGCCCTCAAAGTTGAACAATGAGGGTATAACTAAGACTTGTTTGCGTTCCAATACAATACAAACGACACACTACCGAAACCTAAGAACCCTAGTGCCACAGGCGTGATGGAAGAGTCAATAAAACTGCTAACAAAAATAGCTGCAGGTACTGAAATTATACTACTCAGTGACCCGATAATAGCGGCTCCTAAACCTGCCATTTCACCCAAAGGCTGCATAGCCATAGCATTGATGTTACCAAACAATATGCCAATGCAAAAAAACGCACAAAACATCACAGAAACAAATTGCCGTAAAGGCGGAATCCCATCATAAACTAGGCATAAAGTTGTTAACACACTAGAAAATACCAACCAACCTATCATCGCCCAAGTGCATAACTTACGCATGCCCAAACGCATTACTAAATTGCCATTAATAAAAGACGCCAGCCCGATGGAAAATGCCAACATAGCGAAATACATAGGGAACAACTCACCCGTATTATAAATATCCTGAAATAGGGTTTGTGAAGAGCTGATATAGGCCAAAAATCCACCGAAAATGGTGCCAGAAGAGAGGGTATAAAACATCACTAGCTTATTTGAGAGGATGAACTTACTTGAAACCCACAATTGCGACCAACTAAAAGGCAGGCGCTTTTCTTTAGGCAGTGTTTCTGGTTGGCGAACAAAAAACCACAGGCCAATAAATAACCCATAAATCAAAAACGATGAAAAAATATGCTGCCATGAAAACCAAAATAAAATGGTTTGCCCAAAAATAGGTGCCAGCATTGGCACTAATATAAAGACCATCATAATAAAAGACATGACTCTTGCCATGGCTTCACCCTCATACTTATCTCGGATCACTGCCAAAGTCGCAATTCTTGGCCCTGAGACCCCAAAGGCTTGAATAACACGGCCAATTAGCATTACTTCTAAAGATCCAGCATTCATACAAATTAATGACCCTATTGCAAAAACAATCAAACCAGAAATAATCACATAACGCCTGCCCTTATCATCAGATAGAGGCCCATAGTAAAGTTGGCCAAGGGCCATACCGACAAAAAATAGCGAAACAATTAAGTGGTTTTGTCTCGGGTCAGTAACGCCTAAATCCATACCAATTTGGGTTAATGCAGGCAAGACTGAATCTATGCTTAAAGCGACCAAAGACGTCATCAATGCCATAAGTGTTACAAATTCAAATAATCCAATATCGACCTTTTTTTTGCTATTTGCCTTGCTATTTATCTTATTAGGAATGGAATTGTGCTCGGATGACATTGTGAAGCCAGTGGATTTTAAGGACGAGGATTTTAGCACTGCCTATTGATAATGCTTAGAATTTTTAGCTAACTCTTTAAGTTGGTGATTATAAAAGGACTTTTTCCTCCCAGGTGTATTTTTCACAAAAAACGGTTAGATGTTAAAACTATTCAAGGGGGATATGAATAAACTGTGTAGTCAATTCGCGGCCATTTTTTTGAAGTATATAGACAACACCATAATCATTCTCTTCAATATTAATCTTCTCCCCGCCCATTAAATCTAATAACTCAGGCGTGGTGTTACTATGGCCCACCACTAAAACATGATCCAAAGTTTTTAACTTTGTGGCGAATTCAACTAAATTACTAGGGTCGTAAGATTGTATATCTACGTTTTTTAGTTCCACAACAGGAGTGGCTGTCTCAAGGGTTCGATGGTAATCAGTCGAGTAAACATGATGGAGTGATTTATCAGAAAAAAATGCTGCCAGTGCTTGTGCCCTAAACTTTCCTGTTTCAGTCAAGCTTGGATTATCACCCAATTGCTTCTCAAAGTGACGCACAAAATACCATGTTGGTTGTTCAGCAAAGCCAAATGTGCAGCTGGCTAAAAGACATAATCCTAGAAAATACTTAGTCACACGTCATGCCTCTTCATTAGCCCTTGCCAAGTCTTTCAATCGCCCATTACGCAAACTATATATCCAGCTATGAACCATCAATGGTTGGCCTCTTTTAAGTGCCTCGTTAACAATACTACTGCGTTTCACATTAGCGGCTTGCTCTAATACATTTAACTCACACAAACGCGCTGATTTATCATGTGCATTTAAAGTCGAAAGTTCTTCGCGATGTTTATAGGCAATGTCTTTAATATGCCCTAACCAATTGTCGATTAGACCCAGTTGCGCTTCTCCAAGAGCTGCATCGATACCACCGCAACCATAATGGCCACAAACAATCACATGTTTAACTTTTAATACGTCCACCGCATATTGTAATACCGATAAACAATTAAAATCTGTGTGCACCACAAGATTAGCCACATTGCGATGCACAAATATATCACCGGGCAACAACCCTACTATTTGATTGGCTGGAACGCGGCTATCAGAACATCCAATCCAAAGATATTCTGGTGATTGACGTTCCGACAATTTATCAAAAAAGTGGGGGTCTGCCTCTAAATTCCTTTCAGCCCATTGTTTGTTGTTATCTAATAACTGAAAATATTTATTCATATGGCATTATTCTTGTGACCTCACCGCAAGCTCACAAGTATAAAGAAACTAACACCGGCAACAAGTCCAACCTCAGTGTCTAACGTTTTTTTGCTACAACTCTAATATCAGTATCTATCTCTAAAGCGATGAAGATAGGTTAAAACTCAATTTATTTTAGTCTATTAATAAAATTTAACAGCTGAGATTTAAAATAATTTTTAGGGCGTTTTATCTGAAAAAATAAGGTTCATAAGCAAACGTGCTATTAAATGGAAACGTATTTATTGTCATTTTACATTTTGTAGGTGATTATCCTTACCCTCAACAATAACCATACCCCTAAAATATGAATTTTGTCATTCTCTTCAGCAGATATAAGTGTGGCCAAATGGATACAAATTTTTTTAATTGATCTATACAAAATTTATTAACTACCGCCACCAACATCTTTAATATCAAGCCATCGAAAGGCATGAATTTTAACTTTCCCTGACTTAAAGTGTATAACAGATCAAAGTATATTTTTTTGCACTGAGCAGCTCGTAAAATCTGACTAATTTCTTCGTTTGATCCTGTTTGATTGATTTGAAAAATCAAATACTCAAATTTACAATAATACGTAAATCGTATTAAAAGCAGCCTTTTAAGCAAGCTATCATGGACAGCAATACTAATTTATTGTGAAATCACGAATCGCCGTAAAGCCTTGATTTATATATTTTTTCATCCAAATGAAAAAGGCTTCCAGCACAGATCCGTACGCGGTACCCGGTACGGGCGCTACTAACGCATACGGCTCCTACATCGAGTCAAAGGTGAGAGGCTCAAAGGTAAAAGCGTTAAATAAGCTTATCTTACTTCGCTACTTTCCCTAACCTTTCCAAACCTGAAATTAGGTTTTCCATGCTCTGTGTCACGGCTATTCTCCTGTTGAAAATGTTTCCTCTTTGTCAGTCCACTTTGCTCCACACCCTTTGCCTTGTGCTTTAACCCATCTTGTTCGGGCACTTCTTTACTACTATGAGACTGTCTGATTTCCAATCGCTCATCATCAAAGGCTTCGTCTTTTTACTTCCCCTTAATGTGCAGGACAAACTGTGTCCCACCGAACCATTGGATCTCCCGAGTTGTGCATAAAAGACGTCACCACATGCACAAGGTCTATGACTGCGAAGCGTCAACCCATCACTAGCACCCCCCGTTTATGGCATTTCATCTATTGGTCATATTGCCTTCCCTTTCACACTCCCTTTCACACTCCCTTTCACACTATTAAGTCAGCACGCTTAAGTGGTAATTTCGCAGCTTAATACTCGGCCTATGGTTTGCCCTGTCAACGCAACTCGTCACCTTACGATGCAAAGCCCATGACTCGGGATCTTCGCAGTGTGCTTACCTTACCAAGTAGAGGACTTGCATCCGGGGCGGCCGCCGCCCCGATCTTCTAACAATTTATTTCGGCGCACTGGCTGTCTTGATAAATCCTTTTGATAAATCTCATAGCCGTAAATATCGGATCTGCGTCATATGACTAATTGAGGAACCTATAACAAGGTCAATAATAGAGCTATCTCAGAAAGCTTAAGAAAATCCTATGAATCTAGTGAAGTGCGCTTCAGTGACGTTAATTATTGCCTTGTTTGTTAACTCCACACAGCTATCGGCGAAAGACCAAAATGATGCTGAACGCAGTGTTCAGGAAGTGCGCTCTATGGTGCGCGAAATTGCTGAAACAGGTGCGATCCCAATTATCATTGGCGGTGACCATTCCCTCGAATATCCTAATGTAGCAGCCATGGCTGACGTCTATGGCAAAGGTAAGGTAGCAGTTGTGCATTTTGATGCACACCTTGATACAGGAAGGGGCCGAGTACACTTACTCAGTCATGGTCAGCCGATTTATCGATTAATGAAAGAAGCGCATGTACGGCCCGAAGATTTTATTCAGGTCGGTTTAAGAGCCCACTATAGTAAAAGTTATTATGAATGGGAAAAAGAGATTGGTATGAAGTATCACACTATGGCTGAAGTTGAGCGTTTTGGCTGGGACGCGGTAATGGAAAGAGTCATCAAAGAAGCAACTGAGAATACTGAATACCTCTATGTGTCTTTTGATGTAGACGTACTTGACCCCGCATTTCAACCCGGTACAGGAACCCCTGTTTCCGGCGGATTAACAATGCGCGAGGCAATTCCAATTGTTCGCAGACTTTGCGCTGAAACTAAGTTGGTAGGCTTCGACATCGTTGAACTTGCTCCTGCACTTGACTCAACTTATGTCAGTGCACTGAACGCAAACAGTTTGATGTTTGCCTTTATGACAGGTATTGCCATGCATAAAAAGGGCATGACCGAAAAAGGCTTTATCAGCGAACTTTCATCAGACCATGGTCAAGACGATTATTACGGAGATAAGAAATGAACCATATGACATATTTACCTGGTAAATCCTTTACTTTCATCGCGACTCCTTTGGCACTGTTTTTTTTGACAGCATGCTCAACCAATCCGAACGATAATGTTTCTACCAATATAACATTACCGCCTACAGAGAACCTAAAACTGCAGCTTTTAAGTGAAGATGAATTGGCATTCCTAAGAGACTCAAGGCGCTTAAAATGGTTTAACCTGACCGAAGAAAAAGTCCTTAACCAATTGGCTCTCAGAGATGCACAAGGGGTAAAGCAATATGTAAACGATATGATGACCACAATAAACGCGGCAGGGTTTCAAGAAGGGCAAAATAGTGCAAGATAGTGCAAGTAACATTAAAAATGGGATTCTAAAGCCACTATCGACAACGGCCGATAATGCGATCATACCACTGAATACCGATGCAGCTGGTTACAATAGAAGAAAAATCATAAAGCCTGCCATGCTCGACATACATAAGCGAACACCTGGCCGAATGGCACTAACTTAAGGAAATAATTCGTTAATAACAGGTGGTTAAAGTAAAATTCAAAGCCAAAAAAGGCAGAAACCGTTGTAAAATATTTTCACCACAAAAAAACTACAAAAGTACTCTGCCTTCATGTCTATTATCTCTCATATTCCCCTTTGCCAAAAGAAGAAGATCCATCATTTAGCAAATAATACCCATGCAGTCGATTTTTTAGCCTTACTCTCTCACGACGAGTTAGCCTTAACGATTGAAAACAACCTACCCAATAACCATCGAGAGCGGATTTATACGCCGACTAAAACACTGTCTATGTTTCTCGCACAAACCTTAAATGAAGATAGATCGTGCAGTAAAGCCGTTAACGACATGCTCATTCAAACACAATCCGTGAACAATACCAGTGCAAACACAGCGGCCTATTGTAAAGCCCGAAAAAGGTTATCGTTGCCCTTATTAACCCAACTGGTGAATAAAACAGGTGAGTTAATTCGCAGAACAGTACCCCAGCAGTGGCGCTGGTTTGGGCGCAGTGTTAGCCTTATTGATGGTACATCGTTAACGATGCCCGACACGAAAAGTAGTCAAACAGAATTCCCTCAACAAGGCGCTCAAAAGGCAGGATTGGGCTTTCCCATTTGCAGGCTGCTTGCCGTCAGTTGCCTACATACAGGCGTTATTCTTAATGCAGCAGTGGGGCCATTTAAAGGAAAAGGCTCTGACGAGCAGAGTTTATTACGTCAGGTGTTAGATACCTTTCAAACAGGTAGCATAGTAGTTGGTGATGCTTTTTTTGGTACCTACTTTTTACTGGTTGAAATGATAAAACGAGGCGTTGATGTGCTCTTTGAACAACATGGCGCACGTAAACGCATCACTGACTTTGGCAAAGGCATGACTTTAGGTAAAAAAGACCACTTAATTGATATTCCTAAATCGAAAATAAAACCGGATTGGATGACACAAGAAGCATATGAAGACACGCCAGACAAGATCACCATCCGAGAGCTAAAAGTAGGACAAAAGACAATTATTACCACGATGCTGTCAGCGACGGATTACCCTAAAAAAGCGCTTGCAGCCCTTTATCAGAAACGCTGGCACGTTGAAGTTGATTTTAGAAATATTAAAACCACCTTGGGTATGAATATTCTGAGCTGCAAGACACCTGCAATGTGTCGAAAAGAAATATGGACGTATTTCTTGGCTAATAATTTAATCAGACTATTCATGTCACAAGCCGCCTTCAATTATGACTTATTACCACGCCAACTCAGCTTTAAACACGCGGTGCAGGTTTGGATTACATACGCTCTGCTAGACAAAGTCATAGACGAAGAGATGTTGGCGTTGCTCGCCAAGCGGCAGGTAGGTAAAAGGGCCGGACGGATTGAGCCCAGAGCAGTCAAACGCCGGCCTAAAGCCTATCCATTATTGATGATACCTAGAGCAGAAGCTAGACAAGCAGTCATGAAGAATGGTCATCCTAAAAAGGTGAAATAAGCTATATTTATCAAGGGTTAATGGCTTAAGTTAGTGCCATTCAACACCTGGCCCTATTAATTTACAGCGATATGTCCATGAACAAAACGGTATTCCAACTTTCGCAAATGCACCTGTCGCAATACGTACCGAAGACCTCGTTGCCGGACAGGTAGAAGTTGCATTTGTAGGAGTGCCACTAGCACTTGGTTCAGGATGGCGTGATTCGCAACATGCGCCAACGGTTCTTCGAGGCATGTATGGACTTGGTGGTTATGACATCGCAGGCGGAGTTGACCCAACGCTAATGCTCAGCATTGCTGATTTTGGCAATATCTCAACTGCATATTTGAGTGCTGAGCTAAATATTGAGCATATCCGCGAGCAAATAGGCGAAATGATCAAGGCTGGCACAGTGCCCTTTATTGTGGGTGGCGATCATTCAATCATGTATGCGACTGTTGCGGCGATGGCCGACAACTATGGAAAAGAAAATTTCAGCTTGATGCACACTATAACGGCGCACTTGGCTTAGATCATTACTACTCAGATAAACAGAGCGTGTCACGTTTGTTAGAAGACGACCTTATGCAAGCGAACAATTTGGTTCAGATAGGATTACGCGGACCATCGCAGGACAAAGAAGCGCTTGAATGGCTTTGCGATAAGGGAGTGAAATATCACACTATGGTTGAAGTAGAAGAAAATGGCTGGGATTACGTAGTCAATAGTACAATTAAACAAACCCAGACAGTGGATAAGACATTTATTTCTTTTGATGTGAGCGTGTTAGATCCTGCTTACGCATCTGGGGCAGGCAGACCTGTTCCAGGTGGTATTACAATACTACAAGCAAGATCACTGATTCGACGCTTATGTGCCGAAACAGAGATAATAGGCTTTGAAATGTTAGATCTTGCACCTTACTTGGACATAAGTTACAAAACAGCGCTTAACGCAAATTACATTATGCATGCTTGTTTAACTGGTATCGCCATGAGAAAAGTAGGGCTCACTCAGCCAGACCACTTGGATCCATTGGCATTGGGCCAATAAATTCTTGAAAGCTTTTGATATAAATTAAAACTTGGATTGCTCAATAAACTAGGTTTTATCACTGGAACGACAATTGCTAGAGCCATGGGGTGGGGTAATACTTACCCCAATCAAATTGAGTTAAGTCATGGCTGTTAGCACATTAATTTTTATAGCTGAGTTAACAGATGTTGGATTTAAGCTAGCGTTGGTCATATATGTATACAGTACTTGTAGTGGATGATTCACCGGATTCATTAAGTTTAATAAATGACATCTTAGAAAAAGAAGGCATCAGTACCCTAGTTGCTCTTGAGGGTGGTCAGGCTATTACTATTGCCCAACAAATAAAACCAGACATCATATTACTTGATGCCGTTATGCCTAAAATGAATGGCTTTGAGACTTGCATTCGACTGAAGCAAAACCGAGCGCACCGCAGAATTGCTCACATCATTGGCAGGTGATCACTCGGTTGTAGTGGTGGAACACGATATGGCCTTTGTGCGTTCTATTGCTAGAAAAGTATCCGTATTACACCAAGGTTCGGTATTGGCCGAAGGCTCCATGGCAGAAATTCAGGCCAACCCCGATGTCATCCGTGTCTATTTAGGTGAGGATATTTAGGTGAGAGTATTTGAATATAGAGTAAACCTAAAATGATCTCACTAAGCGCAGTGAATCAAAAGTATGGGGGCACACAGATTTTATGGGATGTGAGTTTGACGATTAAACCTGGTTCTCGCACCTGTATTATGGGCCGCAATGGTGTGGGTAAAACTACCTTGTTAAAAACGATTATGGGCTTGTTGCCAATGAGTTCAGGAAAACTCATCTTTGGCGAGCGAGATATCAGTAACAGTCCAGTTGAATTACGCCCTGATATTGGTATAGGCTATGTGCCTCAGGGGCGGCATATATTTCCCCAACTGACAGTCGAGGAAAATCTGACTGTTAGCTTGAACTGTAAACGTCAAACCAGCAAAACCATACCTGAACATGTATTTGAGCTGTTTCCGGTATTAAAAGAAATGTTGCACAGACGAGGCGGGGATTTATCTGGTGGACAGCAGCAACAACTCGCCATTGGTCGTGCGCTGGTGCTCAATCCAGACGTGCTTATTTTAGATGAACCTAATGAAGGTATTCAACCAAATATTGTACAGCTTATCCGTGATGTGTTGCTTAAACTCAATAAAGAGCAAGGCATGACTATCATATTAGTTGTACAAAAATTACCCTTTGCTCTGGCTGTGGGCGAGGAGTTTGTATTAATGGAAAAAGGCCAAGTGATATCGTCTGGCCCTATGACAGAACTAACAGATAAGTTAGTCGGAAAATATTTGGCGGTGTAACCCACATTAACACTTTTTTAAAAGCTCTTTATAAAAGCTCTTTATAAAAAGCTCTTTATAAAAAGCTCTTTAAAGGTTCTTTACTTTAAATAACGAGTCATAGGTAACAGATGACAGAAGCAGTATTAAACATAGTAAAAAGTCAGTGGTTCGCGAGTTTAGCATTGCAGTTGGGCCATTCACAATATGGCACTCAACTGACCAAAACCAAACGATGTGGGCCCTTGACCATTCAAAAAGCCTTTTACCCAGAGGGCAGAGATTGCGCACATTTATATTTATTACACCCACCAGCAGGCATAGTGTCTGGCGATGAACTTCGAATTAATATTGATGTGCAGCAAAACGCCCATGCCTTAATTACCACACCGGGCGCTAACCGCTTTTATCGGGCTCGCACTGATTTATCCATAGGCGATCCAAAACAAACTCAAATCACTAAAATTAGTTTAGATGCTGACGCAAAGTGTGAACATTTCCCCCTTGAAACCTTAGTGTATAACCAAGCCAATGGGGTGAATAATGTTGAAGTGAGGTTGCAGGATTCGAGTGTATATTGTGGCTGGGATATGACCTGTTTAGGCCTGCCTAGCTCAAACGAGGAATTTACTGCTGGCCGCTTTACTCAGCTCAATACCCTCTATTGTGATGACATATTGATTTACCATGATAAGGTAACAATTGAACCGGAAAGTGATATTCAGCATCACGCCGCTGGGTTAGCGGGCAATCCGGTATTTGGTACTTTTTTAGCATATGCACCCATCAGCAAAGTAAGTCATAAACAAAGAACACAACTGATTGAACAACTTAGAGCCGTAGTTGAAGAAAATGCTGCCAGCTCATTAGTCAGTATCACTGATATTCGGCAACTGTTAGTGATGCGTTATTTAGGGCAACAAGCCCATCAATGCAAAAGTTTATTTATTGAACTGTGGAAACTAATACGCCCTTTGTATACTGAAAAGCAAGGTGTACAGCCTAGAATTTGGTTTACTTAGAGGCTTTTTTCATTAGGCTTAAATTAAAAATATAGAGATTAAGATGGACTTATTACCAAGAGAAAAAGACAAACTGCTGTTGTTTACTGCTGCTTTACTAGCTGAACGCAGACTTAAACGTGGGGTTAAGCTCAATTATCCAGAAGCCATGGCCTATATTTCGATGGAAATTATGGAAGGAGCGAGAGATGGCAGAACCGTGGCGGAAATGATGGACTATGGCCGCACATTGTTAACCCGTGATCAGGTCATGGAAGGGATTGCAGAACTTATTTCAGATGTGCAAGTTGAAGCCACCTTTCCCGATGGCACCAAGTTAGTCACAGTGCACAATCCGATTATTTAGAAGCAAAACAAATAGAGAGCGCAAAAGATGATCCTAGGTGAAATCAAAACAGACTCGGGCGAGCGTTTACTCAATGTGGGTCGCAAAAAACTTAAAATAACCGTTGGCAATTCCGGCGACAGACCGATCCAGGTAGGCTCTCATTATCACTTTTATGAAACCAACGCTGCACTGACCTTTGACAGAGAAAAATGTAAAGGTTATCGCCTCGATATTACTTCAAGTACCGCAGTACGTTTTGAGCCAGGGCAAGAGCGCGAAGTCATCTTGATACCTTTTGCAGGAAAACGCCGAGTTTATGGATTTAGAGCACTAGTGCAAGGAGATTTATAATTATGGCTAGTATAGACAAACATGCTTACGCACATATGTTTGGCCCCACAGTAGGCGACAGAGTGCGCTTAGCCGATACCGATTTGTGGCTCGAAGTCGAACAAGACGCGACGACTTATGGCGAAGAAGTTAAATTTGGTGGTGGTAAAGTTATTCGTGACGGTATGGGGCAAAGCCAAGCTTCATGCAAAGATACCCCAGACTTGGTGATCACCAATGCCTTGATTGTTGACCACTGGGGCATAGTCAAAGCTGATGTAGCTATCAAAGATGGCCGTATTGCACAAATAGGCAAAGCCGGTAACCCTGACATTCAAGACAACATTGATATCGAAATTGGTCCTGGTACTGAAATCATTGCCGGTGAAGGTCAAATCCTTACCGCTGGTGGCATCGACGCGCACATTCACTTTATTTGTCCTCAACAGATAGACGAAGCCTTAATGTCAGGTGTCACGACTATGGTAGGGGGTGGAACGGGCCCAGCGACCGGCTCTAATGCCACTACCTGTACACCAGGCCCTTGGAATATCTATAAAATGTTGCAAGCCACCAATGATTTCCCCATGAATTTTGGTTTTTTAGGCAAGGGCAACGCCAGTTTGCCTATAGCTTTAGAAGAACAAATTGAAGCCGGCGTGTGTGGCTTAAAACTCCATGAAGATTGGGGCACTACGCCCGCCTCCATAGATAACTGCTTATCAGTTGCTGAAAGATACGATGTGCAAATTGCGATCCATACCGACACCTTAAATGAATCGGGTTTTGTCGAAGATACAATTGGCGCATTTAAAGGTCGCACCATTCATACTTATCATACAGAAGGCGCAGGCGGTGGGCATTCGCCGGATATTATTCGTGCTTGTGGCGAGCCCAATGTATTGCCTTCATCGACTAACCCAACTCGTCCTTATACCGTTAATACTGTTGATGAACATTTAGATATGTTGATGGTATGCCATCATTTAGACCCTTCTATTCCTGAAGATATTGCCTTTGCCGATTCACGTATTCGAAAAGAAAGCATTGCCGCCGAAGACATCATGCATGACTTAGGCGCCATCAGTATGATCGCCTCTGACTCACAAGCTATGGGCCGAGTGGGTGAAATGATCACTCGCACTTGGCAAACCGCCCACAAAATGAAGCAGCAAAGAGGACCATTAGCCCCAGATACTGAACGTAATGACAATTTTAGGATCAAACGTTATATCGCCAAATACACGATAAACCCTGCCATCAGCCACGGCATTAGTCATGAAGTTGGCTCGATTGAAGTAGGTAAATTGGCAGACTTAGTATTGTGGAAACCAGCATTTTTTGGCATCAAACCAGCGATGATTATCAAATCAGGTTTTATTGCAGCCGCCCCTATGGGTGACGCTAATGCGTCTATCCCCACGCCGCAACCGGTTTATTTTCGCCCCATGTTTGGTTCATTTGGTTTAGCCTCAGCTAAAATTTCTATGACCTTTATGTCTCAGGCTTCTATCGACCTAGGTGTGCCAGAAAAAGTAGGCATGACACGGATGATTGGCGTGTGTAAAAACACCCGTAACATCGGTAAAAAAGACATGATCCACAACAGCTGGTTACCCAAGGTGGAAGTAGACGCACAAACCTATGAAGTGCGTGCCAATGGTGAGCTACTCACTTGCGAACCCGCCACTGTATTACCTTTAGCCCAGCGTTATTGCTTATTTTAGGAAACAAAATTAGATATGTTACAAGCATTTGAACGCCTATCCCATAGTCATGATCCAATTGATGATTCAGTGACGTTGGATCAAGACACCCGCAAGAAAGCACGGATTAAAATTAATACCGACCAAGGTCAGAACTTAGGCATTTTTATGAAACGTGGTCATCCTCTGCTGGTGGGCGAAGTATTAAAAACAGAGTGTGGTTTACTCATCGAAGTAAAAGGCAAAGCAGAAGACGTATCCACCGCTGTCGCTGCCGACTGGATGGACTTTAGCCGTATTTGTTACCACTTAGGCAATCGCCACACAACGTTGCAAATTGGCGAATTATGGGTGCGCTTTAAACCTGATCACGTATTAGAAGAATTAGCAGAAAAATACGGTTTATCGATTGATCGGACAGCGGCCATATTTGAGCCAGAAAACGGAGCATATGGAAGCCAAAATCATGGCCACAGTCATTCTCATGAATGAAAGTACGACTCATCAGAGCCCCTTAAAGCTTAACCGGTTATTGCAATTATGCAGTGCCAACTTGCCTGTAGGCGGCTTTTCATTTTCTCAGGGTTTGGAGTATGCGGTTGAAATGGGCTGGGTAAATAACCCCGCATCTACCAAAGAGTGGATCAGTTTTAACTTAAATCAATCTATTGCTCATACAGACATAGCTTTATTAAACCGCTTACAAAAATCCTTAATAGAAGATGATTTTGCTAGTTTTCATAAATGGAACCAACACGCCCTAGCATGCCGTGAAAGCAACGAATTATATTTAGCTGATGTAGCCATGGGCAAAGCGTTAATGCGATTACTAAAAGATATTCAAGGCATTGATAGTCGACACTATATAGATTTAATGACACAAAAAGAAATCAGTTTTGTGAGTGCCTTTGCATTAGGTGCCTACCTGTTTGGCCTTGAATTAAACATAATACAAAGTGGTTTTTGTTGGGCCTACATCGATAACCAAGTAGCAGCAGCCACAAAGTTAGTACCCCTAGGCCAAACACAAGCGCAAAATCTATTGTTTGAATTAACAGAACAAGTTGAAGAAGCCATCAAACAGGCCAATCAAATAGATGATGAAAATATTGGTGCCAGCTTACCGCGCTTAGCGATGGCCAGTGCTTGGCACGAAACCCAATACACACGTTTGTTTCGTTCGTAATCGAAGAAAGTAAACGAAGAAAGTAATCAATAAATTTTATTTAAGAAGAAGTGAATTATGACAAAAAACAAACAAATTTTACGTATCGGTGTAGGTGGCCCAGTAGGGTCGGGTAAAACAGCTCTACTGCGTATGATATGCCTTGAACTCAGAGATAAATACGATATGGCCGTTGTTACCAACGACATTTATACCCGTGAAGACGCTGAGTTTCTAACCCGCCATGGCGCACTTTCAGCAGACCGTATTTTAGGCGTAGAAACAGGGGGTTGCCCACACACCGCCATTCGCGAAGATGCCTCGATGAACCTAGCCGCTATTGATGACTTGCAAGAACGTCACCCCAATTTAGACTTTGTACTCATAGAGAGTGGCGGCGACAACCTGAGCGCCACTTTTAGCCCAGAACTATCAGACTTAACCTTATACGTGATTGATGTGTCAGCCGGAGATAAAATACCCCGTAAAGGGGGTCCTGGCATTACCAAATCAGACTTGTTGATCATTAACAAAATTGATGTGGCTGAGTTAGTCGGCGCTTCATTAGAAGTCATGGCACGAGATGCGAAAAAAATGCGTGGTGACAAACCTTTTGTTTTCAGTAATATGAAAACCAAGCAAGGCCTAGACGACATCATCCAATTTATTGAAAAAGAAGGCATGTTGCAGATATAAAAACTGCACTAAATTAACTCAATTGAAAATTAACTAATTAAGGAACCTCCATGAAATACTTATTCACATTGATATGTCTTATCGTCACCAGCAGCGCTATGGCACACGAAGATCACGCACTTGGCGAAGGCGTACACTTTGCCTATCACATCGCTTTTTGGAGCTTATGCGCACTGGTAATCTATAAAAGTGTTGAGTGGTTTAAAGCGAAAAAGAACAGTAAGCAAAAGTAAATCTTAAGGAACAGGTGTCATTGACTAACATTTTTATACCCGCTTTGTAGCGGCAGAGCAGAAGAATGCGCTGCCGCTTATCGACATCCCGTACGGTGCCCACGTGCTAATTTTGACTCGAATCCCTTCTGGGCGGTGACCTTTTTTTCTGCCACTTAGAAAAGGTCACTGCCTAATAACCACCTGAGGGCAATGGCAAACTCAATTAATGTCCTAGCAAAATAATTGGGGTCTTAGCAAACTGATGTAATGGCTTAGCTGTTTGAAATTTTTAGCCAACGAAACGCTATCACGCAACTCATTCTTTGGATTTTTTCCTTGACTCAGTGTGCTCGATTTTACCAAATTAGGGGAAGATCAATCAAACCTTACCGCCCTCTAGTAAATCGTTCAGTTCTAACAACTCACGACTAAATCGTTTTTTGCGCTTAAACGCCCAAACCCAAATACAAGGCAACATGACAGCAATGATTGCAAATGTAATTATTGCTTTATGAATAAGCTTATCTGTTGGAAATACCTCAAAATAGTACAAACCGCCATGTAAAACGAGCATTATCAACGCAGTAAACCATACTGAGTGTAAACTCAAATTAGCGATCTTGATGTTACTTTCAATTTGTTTTTGCAATTGTTTGATGTACTGATCTGTTGATGCATTTGACCAACCAAAAGAAAAGCGACGTAACCAGGTTATGTAAGCAACTACAAATACTGAAAGTGACAAAACACCAAGCATCAGTGTCATAGTAAAGTTATCTAACTTTTCAGACCTGTGCCATATCAAAGCAAAAGGTGCTGCTACACTCAATATATCCAACACGACATAACAGCGTTGTTTTAACTTTATTTTACGCCACTTTTTAGATACTTTTAAAAGATCTGTTGGCACCACTTTTTGTTGTTGCCAAAGTTGACTTAAGGGGTCGTGATTGTCAGGCATGATGGATGTTCTCCATTAATGTTTTTCTCGCTCTGTTAAGTATCACCCCAGCGTTGGTGCTACTTATGCCACAAGCATCCGCTATTTCGCTATAACTCAGCCCTTCCATCGACATAGTGACAACTTGGCGTGTTTGTATGGGCATTTTTCTGATTTCATTAAGCATGGTTTGAATCTGCTGTTGTTGGGCTATTTGCACATCAGTACTGGTAAGGTGACTTGGCTGTGGGGTCTCTATTTCACAATACGAGTCGTTTCGAGGCTGTTTGGCGTGATAGGCAACATGGGTAATTGCTTTGTTATGAGCGACACGCAATACATAAGTTTTAACACTGCTTTCACCTTTGAATTTTTCTAATGCCTGCCACACGGCCAAAGAAATTTCTTGCAGCAACTCTTGTCGCAAATGAAAATTTGCTTCATAAGCCGCAGACACACGGCCTAATAAGGCGGCATGCTGTTGTAAAATCTGTCTAAAATCCTTACTCAAGTGGCTCAGTTTTCCCTAAAAAAAGACAATTAAAATCAGTGGTTCAATAACATAGTCTGTAACGCCATAAAAATATTACAAATAGTCTGTAATATTTTTATGGCGTTACAGACTATTGGTTTAAAGGTAAATGAGATAAGT
>OOFW01000034.1_pt1 | contig 16399 bp, 12 predicted proteins | sample 1670271 | NCBI WGS metagenome assembly OOFW01 (sample SAMEA98137918, study PRJEB22522) | marine metagenome | biome: marine biome; feature: marine water body; material: sea ice | place: Arctic Ocean | collected 07-Sep-2015 | depth 1.32 m
GTATAATACTGCTCCCTCCTTGGTAGTGATTCAGAATTTTTCCCGAAAAATCGATGTTTCTTCAAGGTTGATGTAACTAAAATTTGCGTTGTTGGGTAGTTAATTAGATATCCGATGATAGCTATGAGTTTTAGGGGTGTAGTTCCAATTGGTAGAACAGCGGTCTCCAAAACCGATGGTTGGGGGTTCGAATCCCTCCACCCCTGCCATTTTATTGGTAAAAATGTCCCATTTTTAGGTGACGACGTAACTAGTGAGACTTAGGGTTTAGCATGAGTGAAAATACAGAAAACAATTCCAATTCGTTAGATATGTTTAGATGGTTGGTAATATTTGGTTTGTTAGGTGGCGTGGTGGCTGTTAACCATTTTTTTCCAGAACTCTCCGTTCTATACATTGCGCTTATTGCTGTGGCTGCTGTTGGTGTCGCAGGTTTTATAGCTTCAACCACACTTAAAGGTAGTACTTTCATTACTTTTGCAAAAGAATCTAGAATTGAAGTACGCAAAGTTGTGTGGCCCACTCGTCAAGAAACGACTACGACTACTATGATTGTTTTAGCCGCTACAGTTGTGATGGCACTCATCTTGTGGGGACTAGACGGGATTATCGTTGAGATAGTCTCATTTATAACTGGATTAGGGATTTAAGTCATGACTGATAAAAAATGGTATGTGGTTCAAGCTTTCTCTGGTTATGAAGGCCGTGTTCAAAAAACATTGTTAGAACATATTAAAATGAACGAGATGGAAGATTACTTCGGCGAAATTTTAGTACCTACCGAAGAAGTGGTTGAAATGCGTGCTGGCCAGCAAAGAAAGAGTGAACGCAAATTTTTCCCTGGGTACGTGCTAGTGCAAATGGATATGAATGAAGATTCATGGCATTTAGTGAAAAGTGTACCCCGAGTACTCGGCTTTATTGGTGGTACTTCAGATCGCCCTGCGCCTATTACTTCTAAAGAAGCTGAAGCTATTTTGAATCGTCTTCAAGAAGGCGTTGATAAGCCAAAACCAAAAACGTTGTTCGAACCGGGCGAAGTTGTCCGTGTTACTGACGGCCCATTTGCTGATTTTAATGGTGTGGTCGAAGAAGTCGATTACGAAAAAAGCCGCTTGAAGGTATCTGTACTCATTTTTGGTCGTTCAACACCAGTAGAGCTAGAATTTGGTCAGGTGGAAAAAGGTTAACCTTAACGAGAAGTTTGAAATAATAAAGGATGCTGCAAGCATCCTTTTAGTTTTAAGAAACACAGATGTTACATTTGTCGACAATAACACTTGTGCCTGGTCAACGGTTCATCTATAATTTGCGGCCAATTTTATCAGAACGGGAAGCCGATAGAGTAAGCATCTCAATGTTTACAAGGCGTTATACCCAAATTAGAGAGTACTATTATGGCGAAGAAAGTCACTGGCTTAATTAAGCTTCAGGTTGCGGCAGGTGCTGCGAACCCTAGTCCACCGGTTGGTCCTGCATTAGGTCAACATGGTGTGAATATTATGGAATTCTGTAAAGCATTTAACGCAAAAACAGAGTCTCTAGAAAAAGGCGCTCCAGTACCAGTAGAAATCACTGTTTACGAAGACCGTTCTTTCACCTTCATAACCAAAACTCCACCTGCTTCTTTTTTACTTAAGAAAGCTGCTGGTATAAAGAGTGGTTCTGGGCGTCCTAACACTGAAAAAGTGGGCAAAGTGACGCGCGAGCAATTAGAAGAAATTGCAAAGACTAAAGAACCTGATTTGACTGCAGCAAGCTTAGACGCAGCAGTAAACACCATCGCTGGCTCTGCACGCAGCATGGGCCTAGTGGTAGAGGGGTAAGACATGGCTAAATTATCAAAACGCGCTCGCTTAGTTAAAGAAAAAGTTGACGTGACAAAAGAATACGCATTTGGTGAAGCTGTAGCTTTGCTAAAAGAATTGGCCACTGCTAAGTTCGCAGAAAGTGTTGACGTTGCTGTCAACCTAGGCATTGACGCACGTAAATCTGACCAAAATGTTCGTGGTGCGACTGTATTACCGAATGGTACAGGTAAAGATGTACGTGTTGCTGTGTTCACACAAGGCGCTAATGTTGAAGCTGCTAAAGCTGCCGGAGCCGATATAGTCGGTATGGAAGATTTAGCTGATTTAGTTAAAAAAGGCGAAATGAATTTTGACGTGGTTGTTGCTTCACCAGATGCAATGCGCGTTGTTGGTCAGTTGGGTCAAATATTAGGTCCACGTGGACTTATGCCTAATCCTAAAACCGGTACGGTTACACCAGATGTCGCTACAGCGGTTAAAAATGCTAAAGCTGGTCAGGTTCGTTATCGTAACGACAAAAACGGTATTATCCATGCCAGCATCGGTAAAATCGCTTTTGAAGCAAATCACATCCAAGAAAACTTAGCAGCATTGCTAGAAGCGCTTAACAAAGCTAAGCCTTCTTCAGCTAAAGGCACTTTCATTAAGAAAATCAGCCTAAGCACAACAATGGGTGCGGGTGTTTCTGTTGATCAATCTAGTTTAGAAGCTTAAGTTATATTGGTCTAACAGGTAGCCTATAGGTTGCCTGTTTCTCTGTAAAGGTTGTGGGTTGGAGTCTGAGTTTAGTTTTTTGTAAAATTGGCTAAACGACAGACTCCCGTCCAAGACCGCAGGCGTAAATTGGTGGATGAAGTAAGAGAGCATTCACCAAGGCAGTGTTGGTAAACATCACATGCCGCAAACAATTTACTTAAAATAATAGCCTGCGCAGACGGTGGTATCGACTCAGACTCTCTGGGATTAACGAACACCGTAGAGCGGTGGATTTACTTAAACTAATCTTTTAGTAATGATATCAATCTGTGAATCCTGAAACGGATATTTCTAATAGAAATGACGCTTCAGACTTTAAGAGGTGAACTCAGTGGCATTAGGCTTAGCAGCAAAAAAAGAGATCGTAACAGAGATTAACGATGTTGCATCTCGAGCTCTATCTGTTGCCGTCGCTGAATACCGTGGCATGGAAGTGGCAGAGTTAACTGACCTTCGTGTTAAAGCCCGTGAACAAGGTGTTTACTTACGAGTTGTTCGTAACACACTTGCAAAACGTGCTCTAGCCGATAGTAAGTTTTCTGACATGGACAGTGCTTTAACTGGTCCGTTAATCTATGGTTTTTCCATAGATGCACCTGGTAGTGCTGCTCGTCTTTTCAAAGACTTTGCAAAAACTAACAGCAAGTTAAATGTAACTGCACTTTCTATTGGTAGTGGTTTGTTGGGTCCAGAAAAATTGGATGCAGTAGCGTCACTTCCTACCCGCGACGAAGCGTTGGCAAGATTACTTGCTACCTTCAAAGCACCTGTCGAGAAATTCGTTCGTACTATCAACGAAGTTCCAGGCAAATTTGTGCGCGTATTGGCGGCGATCAAAGACGAAAAATAATTTTTGTCTTTGGCATTATAAATTTTTAACATTAAACCCAGGAGTTTAGAGAAATGGCTCTAACTAAAGATGATATATTAAACGCTATTGCTGAAATGCCAGTAATGGAATTAGTTGAACTGATTGAAGCGGCTGAAGAAAAATTCAACGTTTCTGCAGCAGCAGCTGTTGCTGTTGCCGGTCCTGCAGCAGCTGCTGAAGCTGTTGAAGAGCAAACTGAATTTGATGTCTTTATGACCTCTTTCGGCCCGAACAAAGTATCAGTTATTAAAGCAGTACGTTCTGCTACAGGTCTTGGACTTAAAGAAGCTAAAACTTTGGTTGAAGCTGCTCCAACATCTGTTAAAGAAGGTATTTCTAAAGCAGATGCTGAAGAACTTAAGAAGACGCTTGAAGAAGCTGGCGCTGAAGTTGAGCTTAAATAATAATCTGTTTAACAACAGATTATTAGCCTGAAATGGCATAGGCTGGTGACTTTTTAGTCACCAGCCTTTTTGCGCTGTAGGATTTACTATTTTCTTCCTTTGATATTAGTCCTAGTAATGAAGTGCAAATTGTAGTTAAAACTAAATAAAACCAATAAGTTAAGTAAGCCTCTTAATGACTTTGGTAAACGTTTTTCTGCAACCTTAAAGGATAGCGGAGGTTTGTTTAACTTTATGTCTATAAAAGCATAAAGCTAAGCAGGTTGGGTCAAAAATCGGCAGGCTGAGGAACCCATGGTTTACTCTTATAGCGAAAAGAAACGTATCCGTAAGGATTTTGGCAAACGTCCACAGGTATTGGAAATACCGTATCTACTTTCAATCCAATTAGATTCTTTTAAGAAATTTATTGACCTTGATGTAGATGGTCAGCATGGACTGGAAGCAGCATTTCGATCAGTTTTCCCAATAAAAAGTTACTCCGGTAACGCTGAGTTGCAGTATGTAAGTTACCGTTTAGGTGCACCAGTATTTGATGTAAAAGAATGTCAAATTCGCGGTGTTACATATTCTGCACCACTACGTGTGAAATTGCGTTTAGTGTTGTTCGATAGAGAAGCAGCACCAGGCACAGTAAAAGACATTAAAGAGCAAGAAGTCTACATGGGTGAAATTCCACTCATGACTGATAACGGTACCTTTGTTATCAACGGTACTGAGCGTGTCATAGTGTCGCAATTACACCGTTCACCTGGCGTGTTCTTTGATCACGACAAAGGGAAAACTCACTCATCAGGCAAGGTATTATATAACGCTCGCGTCATTCCTTATCGTGGTTCGTGGTTAGACTTTGAATTTGACCCTAAAGATAATTTGTTTGTGCGCATAGATAGACGTCGTAAGTTACCGGCAACTATCATGCTACGTGCATTAGAAATGCCAACTGAAGAAATTCTTGAGTTGTTTTTTGAAACAAACCAAGTACGCATTGACGGTGATAAATACTTGTCAGATATCGTGCCAGACCGTCTTCGTGGCGAAACAGCACAGTTCGATATCCTAGATAATAAAGGCAAAGTAGTTGTTGAAACGGGTCGTCGTATTTCGGCACGTCATACACGCGCCCTAGAAAAAGCAAAAATTACAGAGCTTGAAGTACCTGCTGAATACTTAGTAGGTCGTGTATTTGCGCGTGACTACATCAACAAAGAAACCGGTGAAGTAATCGTTAGTGCCAATGACCTCTTAACGTTAGAAAACATCGTTGAGATTACAGAGTCAGGTATCACAGCATTTGATACGCTTTACATTAATGAGCTTGATCACGGTGCTTATATTTCTGATACTTTACGTATAGATGGTTCAAGTAACAAACTTGAAGCTTTGGTTGAAATATATCGCATGATGCGTCCTGGTGAACCACCTACTAAAGACGCGGCTGAAACTTTGTTTAATAACCTGTTCTTCTCGGAAGATCGTTATGACTTATCTGCTGTTGGACGTATGAAGTTCAATCGCCGTTTAGGTCGTGAAGTATCGACTGGGAAAGGCGTGTTAGATAAAGCTGATATCGTAGCTGTTATGAAGCAGCTTATCACTATCCGTGATGGTAAAGACGAAGTTGATGACATAGACCATTTGGGTAACAGACGTATTCGTTCTGTTGGCGAAATGGCTGAAAACCAATTCCGTGTTGGCCTAGTCCGTGTTGAACGTGCTGTTAAAGAGCGTTTGAGCTTAGGTGATCTTGATGCAATCATGCCTCAGGATTTAATCAACGCCAAACCAATCTCTGCTGCTGTTAAAGAGTTCTTTGGTTCAAGCCAACTTTCTCAGTTTATGGATCAGAACAATCCATTGTCTGAAGTGACACACAAACGTCGTATTTCTGCATTAGGTCCGGGTGGATTGACTCGTGAACGTGCAGGTTTTGAAGTACGTGACGTACACCCAACTCATTACGGTCGTGTTTGTCCAATCGAGACGCCTGAAGGTCCAAACATTGGTTTGATCAATTCCTTGGCAAGTTATGCCCGAACTAACGATTATGGTTTCTTAGAAACCCCCTATCGTAAAATAGTAGACGGTGTTGTGACTGACGAAATTGACTATCTATCGGCCATAGAAGAAGGTCAATATGCGATTGCACAAGCAAATGTAGTACTAGATGAAAAAGGTAAGTTGACTGAAGATTTGATCCCATGTCGTTTCCGTGGTGAAACTACATTAATGTCAGTATCTGATATCACTTATATGGATGTGTCACCACAGCAGATCGTATCTGTTGCTGCAAGTATTATCCCTTTCCTAGAACATGATGATGCTAACCGAGCACTAATGGGTGCCAACATGCAACGTCAAGCCGTTCCTACATTGATAGCTGAAAAGCCGTTAGTTGGAACAGGCATGGAAAAGATTGTAGCAGTTGATTCAGGTGTAACTATCATAGCTAAGCGCGGTGGTTCAGTTGATTACGTTGATGCAAGCCGTATTGTCATTAAGGTAAATGAATCTGAAATGGCTGCCGGTGAAGCCGGCATTGATATTTACAACCTGACTAAATATACCCGTTCTAACCAGAACACGTGTATTAACCAAAAGCCAACTTGTAATGTTGGCGAACCGGTTGTTGCAGGCGATGTATTGGCCGATGGTCCGTCTACCGATATGGGTGAATTGGCGTTAGGCCAAAACATGCGTATTGCGTTTATGCCTTGGAATGGTTACAACTTCGAAGATTCAATCTTGATTTCTGAGCGTGTTGCGATGGAAGACAGATTTACTTCTATTCACATTCAAGAATTAAGCTGTATCGCTCGTGATACTAAACTTGGTCCAGAAGAAATTAGTGCTGATATCCCTAATGTTGGTGAATCTGCCCTAGGTAAACTGGATGAGTCTGGTGTGGTTTATATCGGTGCTGAAGTTAAAGGTGGCGATATCCTGGTAGGTAAAGTAACACCTAAAGGTGAGACTCAACTGACCCCAGAAGAGAAACTTCTACGAGCTATTTTTGGTGAAAAAGCGTCTGACGTTAAAGATACTTCGTTACGTGTACCAAACAGCGTACATGGAACAGTTATCGACGTTCAGGTCTTTACTCGTGATGGTGTTGAAAAAGACAAACGCGCTCGTGAAATTGAAGATATGCAATTACGCGAAGTGAAAAAAGACTTATCCGACGAATTCAATATCTTAGCTGATGGTATTTTTGCTCGTGCAGGTAACTTGTTGCTTAAGTCCGGTGTTGATCAAGCAAAACTTGACAGCATGCCTCGTGATAAGTGGTTTGACTTAACGCTTGACGATGAAGATGCACAATCTGAACTTGATCAAATTGCTGATCAACATGTTGAAATCAAAGCTAACTTTGACACTAAGTTTGAAATTAAACGTCGTAAGATCACTCAAGGCGATGACTTAGCACCTGGTGTGCTTAAAATTGTTAAGGTTTACCTTGCAGTTAAGCGTCATATTCAACCAGGTGATAAAATGGCGGGTCGCCATGGTAACAAAGGTGTTATCTCGACTATAAAACCTGTTGAAGACATGCCTTATGATGAAAATGGTACGCCGATTGATATCGTACTGAATCCTTTGGGCGTACCTTCGCGTATGAACATCGGTCAGGTACTTGAAACTCACTTAGGTATGGCTGCTAGCGGTATCGGTGTGAAAATTGATCGCATGCTCAAAGAGCACGAAGATATGGCCAAGCTGCGTAGCTTCTTACAAGAAGTTTACAGCGCGGGTAAATCTCATCAGGCAGTCGATTTGAGTACCTTCAGCGATGATGAAGTCACACGTTTAGCCGGCAACCTTCGTAAAGGTGTGCCAATGGCAACACCTGTATTCGACGGTGCAACGGAAGCTGAAATTAAGCATATGTTGACCTTGGCAGATATCCCAGAAAGTGGACAAATCACTTTGTTTGACGGTCGTACTGGTCGCGCATTTGAGCGTCCCGTGACTGTGGGTTATATGTACATGTTGAAACTGAATCACTTAGTAGACGATAAAATGCATGCTCGTTCTACTGGTTCATATAGCTTGGTTACACAACAACCGTTAGGCGGTAAAGCGCAGTTCGGTGGACAACGTTTCGGTGAGATGGAAGTATGGGCACTTGAAGCTTATGGTGCTGCTTATACCTTGCAAGAAATGTTAACCGTTAAGTCTGATGATGTTAATGGCCGTACTAAGATGTATAAAAACATTGTGGATGGTGATCATCGTATGGAACCTGGCATGCCGGAGTCCTTCAACGTATTGTTGAAAGAAATTCGTTCGTTAGGTATCAACATCGAACTAGAAGAGCGATAAGTTATTTTTTGAGCTTTTAGACAGGATGGTGTAGCACTTGTCAGTGCAAGTGTTACATCTTTGCAATTGACTCCGCTGGGAGAGAAATGTGAAAGATTTATTAAAGTTTCTTAAGCAACAACATAAGACCGAAGAATTCGATAATATCCGAATTGGTCTAGCATCACCGGATATGATCCGTTCGTGGTCATTTGGTGAAGTTAAGAAGCCAGAAACTATTAACTACCGTACTTTTAAACCAGAACGTGACGGTTTGTTTTGTGCACGTATTTTTGGTCCTGTAAAAGATTACGAATGTTTATGTGGTAAATACAAACGCCTTAAACACCGTGGTGTGATTTGTGAAAAATGTGGGGTAGAAGTTACCTTAACTAAAGTACGTCGTGAGCGTATGGGTCACATTGAATTGGCAAGCCCAGTTGCACATATCTGGTTCTTGAAATCATTGCCGTCTCGTATTGGTTTGATGTTAGACATGACCTTACGTGATATTGAACGTGTTCTTTATTTTGAATCATACGTGGTATCAGAACCAGGTATGACGACCCTTGAGCGCAGCCAACTATTAACTGAAGAAGAGTACTTGGATGCACTGGAAGAGCACGGTGACGAGTTTGAAGCAAAAATGGGTGCTGAGGCAGTTTATGAATTGCTCAAAGCACTAGATGTTGATGCTGATGTTGTCTCCATGCGTGAAGAGTTACCTTCTATTAACTCTGAAACAAAGCGTAAAAAAATTACTAAACGTTTGAAACTATTAGAGTCTTTTCAACTTTCAGGCAACAAGCCTGAGTGGATGATTTTGACAATATTACCTGTGCTGCCACCTGACTTACGTCCTTTGGTTCCACTAGATGGCGGTCGTTTTGCAACGTCTGATTTGAACGATTTATATCGTCGAGTGATCAACCGTAACAACCGTTTAAAGCGTCTTTTAGACCTTGCTGCACCAGACATTATTGTACGCAACGAAAAACGTATGTTGCAAGAAGCAGTTGACGCCTTGTTGGATAACGGTCGTCGTGGTCGCGCAATAACAGGTTCTAACAAACGTCCTCTTAAATCTTTGGCCGACATGATCAAAGGTAAGCAAGGTCGCTTCCGTCAGAACTTGCTAGGTAAACGTGTTGATTATTCAGGTCGTTCTGTAATAACAGTGGGCCCTACACTGCGTTTACACCAATGTGGTCTACCTAAGAAAATGGCACTTGAATTATTCAAGCCTTTTATCTACGGAAAATTAGAAGGTCGTGGCCTTGCTACTACCATCAAAGCTGCTAAGAAATTAGTTGAGCGTGAAGATCCAGAAGTATGGGATGTATTAGACGAAGTTATTCGTGAACACCCCGTGTTACTCAACCGTGCACCCACACTTCACAGATTGGGTATCCAAGCATTTGAACCAATCCTAATCGAAGGTAAAGCGATTCAGTTACACCCATTAGTGTGTGCTGCATACAACGCCGATTTCGATGGTGACCAAATGGCTGTTCACATTCCGTTGACGATTGAAGCTCAGCTTGAATCTCGCGCTTTGATGATGTCTACTAACAACATTCTTTCACCAGCCAATGGTGAGCCAATTATCGTACCTTCACAGGATGTGGTAATGGGCTTGTACTATATGACACGAGACCGTGTTAATGGTAAAGGCGAAGGCATGATGTTCACCAGCCCACACGAAGCTGAAAAAGCTTACCGCACTGAAGCTGCAGAGTTGCATGCGCGTGTTAAAGTTCGAATTACAGAGCATTCTGTTGACGAAGATGGAAACAAATTAGAAAAAATCACCTTAACCGACACGACTGTTGGTCGAGCGATTTTCTCATTGGCTTTGCCAAAAGGAATACCTTTTGAAATCATCAACAAAGCTATGGGTAAAAAGCAAATATCTAAGTTGTTGAATGCTTGTTACCGTACCTTGGGTTTGAAAGATACCGTTATTGCTGCTGACCAAATCATGTATACAGGCTTCCATTACGCGATGATCGCGGGTGCATCTGTTGGCATTGATGACATGGTCATTCCAGATGCTAAGAAAGACATCATTGAAGACGCAGAAGCTGAAGTACGTGAAATCCAGGAGCAATTCCAATCTGGTCTTGTCACCGCGGGCGAACGTTACAATAAAGTTATCGATATCTGGTCTAACGCCAACGAAAAAGTGGCTAAAGCCATGATGGATAACTTGTCAGTTGAAACAGTTAAAAATCGCGATGGTGAAATGGAAGAGCAGAAGTCTTTCAACTCAGTATTTATGATGGCTGAATCTGGTGCTCGTGGTAGCCCAGCTCAGATCCGTCAATTAGCCGGTATGCGTGGCCTGATGGCGAAGCCAGATGGTTCAATCATCGAAACACCGATTACTGCTAACTTCCGTGAAGGTTTGAACGTACTTCAGTACTTCATCTCTACGCACGGAGCCCGTAAAGGTTTGGCCGATACGGCACTTAAGACTGCTAACTCGGGTTATTTAACACGACGTTTGGTTGATGTTGCGCAGGATTTGATTATCAACAACGATGACTGTGGCACGTTTGAAGGTGTTAAAATGACACCTCTAATTGAAGGTGGCGATGTTGTTGAACCGCTTCGCGAACGTGTGTTAGGTCGTACTGTTGCTGAAGACGTCATGAAGCCAGGAACTACGGAAGTATTAGTTGAACGTAACGTTCTGCTAGACGAAGCCTTAGTTGACTTACTTGAAGTTAACTCTGTTGACCAAATTCAAGTACGTTCAGTTATCACTTGTGAAAATGACTTTGGTGTATGTGCTAAGTGTTATGGCCGTGATCTGGCCCGTGGACACATGGTTGGTCACGGTGAAGCTGTTGGTGTTATCGCCGCTCAGTCGATCGGTGAACCTGGTACACAGCTTACAATGCGTACGTTCCACATCGGTGGTGCCGCATCAAGAGCATCAGCAGAAAACAACGTACAGTTGAAAACTGCTGGTACCTTGAAGTTACACAACGCTAAGTATGTTCGTAACAGTGACGATAAAGTAGTGATTGTTTCTCGTTCAACTGAAATCACCATTATTGATGATCAAGGTCGTGAGAAAGAGCGTTATAAAGTGCCCTACGGTGCGATTTTAACTGTTAATGACGGTGCTAAAGTTACATCTGGTGAAATTGTTGCTAACTGGGACCCGCATTCGCATCCCATAGTGACTGAACGTGCAGCGAAAATCAGCTTTGCCGACATTGATGACAGTAACACTGAGATGCAGCAAGATGACTTAACGGGTCTGACTCGTATCGTGGTCAACGATTTGTCTAAAGCGAATGCGAAAGAACCTAAGTTTATTCTTGAAAGCGAAGAATTTGGCTTACAAGAAATTCGTTTGCCAAGCTTTACTACTATCGAAGCAACTGATGGTATGGATGCTAAGCCAGGCGATGTGCTTGCTCGTATTCCACAAGAAAGCTCGAAGACTCGTGATATTACCGGTGGTCTTCCACGTGTAGCTGACTTGTTCGAAGCGCGTAAGCCTAAAGAGCCTGCCATCCTAGCTGAAGTGTCAGGTATGATTGGCTACGGTAAAGAGACTAAAGGTAAGAAACGCTTAACTATTACACCTAAAACTGGTGATCATTATGAAGAGATGATCCCTAAATGGCGTAACCTCAATGTGTTTGAAGGTGAAAACGTTGAGAAAGGTGAAGTTATTGCCGACGGTGCTGAATCTCCCCATGATATCTTACGTCTACGTGGTATCAGCGCAGTGTCTAATTATATCGTTAACGAAGTGCAAGAAGTTTACCGCCTGCAAGGGGTAAAAATTAACGATAAGCATATTGAAGTTGTCATTCGTCAAATGTTACGCAAGTGTTTAATCACTTATTCTGGTGACAGTAAGTTCTTAGAAGGCGAGCAGGTTGAAGTGTCTAATGTGAAAATCGCTAACCGTGAATTGGAAAGACAGGGAAAAATCCCTGCTCAGTACGCTCCACAGTTATTGGGTATCACTAAAGCATCGTTGTCTACTGAGTCATTTATTTCAGCAGCATCTTTCCAAGAAACAACCCGTGTTCTTACTGAAGCAGCAGTGCAAGGTAAAGAAGATGAGTTACGTGGCTTGAAAGAAAACGTTATTGTCGGACGTTTAATACCAGCTGGTACCGGTTTTACACATCATCAAAAACGTACTGCTAGAAAGCTAGCAGAACTTCAGGAACGAGAAGAACCCTCAGTTTCTGCATCTGAAGCAGAATTGGCACTATCTGAAGCACTTAATGCTGAAGTAAGTGAATCACCTGCCGACGAGTAAAATATAAGATCACAGAATGATCTAGATATTAAAGATTGCTGACTAAAATATTGTGGTAGATCCCATATAAAATGTAGTTTAGCAGCAGTCTTACTTGACAGTTCACACATTGATCATTAATATTCCGCGACCCGAAATTAGGTGACTTTTTCATCACTAATTTTGGGCTCGCGGATTTTTCGCGTTTTACGCCCTCAAAAAGGGCAATCAGTCGTAATTTAATCAGGAGCTAGTTAATGGCAACAGTTAACCAGTTAGTGCGCAAGCCACGTAAACAACCTGCGACGAAGAGCAACGTCGCGGCCTTGCAAGCCTGCCCACAACGCCGTGGAGTATGTACCCGTGTATATACAACCACACCAAAAAAGCCGAACTCTGCATTACGTAAAGTATGTCGTGTTCGTTTGACCAACGGTTTTGAAGTTTCTTCATACATCGGTGGTGAAGGTCACAACTTACAAGAGCACAGTGTTGTTCTTATTCGTGGTGGTCGTGTTAAAGATTTACCAGGTGTTCGTTATCACACAGTTCGCGGTACATTAGATTGTGCTGGTGTAAGTGATCGAAGAGCTGGCCGTTCTAAATACGGTACAAAAAGGCCTAAGTCTTAACGGTTCTCCGTTAGTAAGGCCAAACTAAAGTAATAATTGAGTTTTGGGAATACCCTGAAAATTCTACGGAGAATTTGAAATGCCAAGAAGAAGAGTTGTAGGTCAACGAAAAATCCTACCCGATCCTAAGTTCGGATCAGAGTTACTTGCTAAATTTATGAATGTCGTCATGTTAGACGGCAAAAAATCGACTGCTGAAAAAATCGTTTACGGTGCACTAGAAATTGTTGCTGTTAAAGCTGACAAAACGCACTTAGAGATATTTGAAAGCGCACTAGACAACATCCGCCCTACGGTCGAGGTTAAATCTCGTCGTGTTGGTGGTTCTACTTACCAAGTTCCAGTAGAAGTTCGTCCTGTTCGTCGAAATGCTCTAGGTATGCGTTGGTTAGTTGACGCTGCTCGTAAACGTGGTGAAAAATCAATGGCACAACGCCTTGCAGCTGAGATGCTCGACGCTGCTGAAAACAAAGGTTCTGCGGTTAAGAAACGTGAAGACGTTCACCGTATGGCCGAAGCTAACAAAGCCTTCGCTCACTACCGCTGGTAATAAGAGAAACTTATGGCTCGTAAAACGCCCCTTGAGCGTTATCGAAATATTGGTATTGTCGCCCATGTGGACGCGGGTAAAACCACGACCACTGAGCGAGTTCTTTTCTACACTGGCTTGTCTCACAAGATCGGTGAAGTTCATGATGGCGCAGCCACTATGGATTGGATGGAACAAGAACAAGAACGCGGTATTACCATTACTTCGGCAGCGACGACCTGTTTTTGGTCGGGCATGGACAAACAATTCGACCAACATCGAATTAATATCATCGACACCCCCGGACACGTTGACTTCACTATTGAAGTAGAACGTTCTTTGCGGGTGCTTGATGGTGCTGTGGTTGTGTTTTGCGGTTCGTCAGGTGTAGAGCCTCAATCTGAAACAGTTTGGCGTCAAGCTGATAAATACCGCGTTCCACGCATAGTATTTGTCAACAAGATGGACAGGACTGGAGCAGACTTTGAACGCGTCGTTAAGCAAATAGAAACTCGTTTAGGTACCATTTGTGTGCCTATTCATTTAAACATCGGTGCTGAAGAAACTTTTAAAGGTGTGATTGACCTTATCAAGATGAAAGCCATTAATTGGAATGATTCTGATCTAGGCATGACCTTCACTTATGAAGATGTCCCTGCTGATTTGATAGACAGAGCGCAAGAGTTGCGCACTGATCTAATTGAAGCTGCAGCCGAGGCCACTGATGAATTGATGGATAAATATTTGGAAGGCAGTGACCTTACCGAAGACGAAATTAAATTTGGCTTACGTAAACGTACACTTGCGAATGAAATAGTGCTCGCAACGTGTGGTTCTGCCTTTAAAAATAAAGGTGTACAGGCTGTTCTTGATGCAGTTATTGAGTACCTACCTGCACCCATAGATGTACCTGCTATAAAAGGTGTACTAAACGACAAAGATGAAACAGAGGCAGAACGTCCGGCAGATGATGCTGCACCCTTTGCTGCATTGGCATTTAAAATTGCCACTGATCCCTTTGTTGGTACGTTAACGTTTTTCCGCTGTTATTCTGGTGTGGTTAATACAGGCGACGCTTTTTACAACCCAGTGAAAGCCAAGCGTGAACGATTTGGACGAATTGTTCAAATGCATGCCAAGGATAGAGAAGAACTTAAACAAGTACGTGCTGGTGATATCGCCGCTGCAATAGGTTTAAAAGATGTAACCACGGGTGACACATTGTGCGATCCTAACCACATCATAACCCTAGAACGAATGGAATTTCCTGAACCGGTTATTTCCATAGCAGTAGAACCACGCTCTCAACCGGACCAAGAAAAAATGGGCGTCGCCCTAGGTAAATTAGCGGCAGAAGACCCTTCTTTCAAGGTTCATACTGACGAAGAGTCTGGTCAGACTATCATATCGGGTATGGGTGAATTACATCTTGATATTATTGTTGACCGAATGAAACGTGAGTTCAATGTTGAGTGTAATGTAGGTAAACCTCAGGTCGCCTATCGCGAAACCATCCGCAATAAAGTTGATGTTGAAGGTAAGTTTGTTCGACAATCAGGCGGGAAAGGCCAATATGGTCACGTTTGGTTAACAGTCGAACCTAATGAGGAAGGCGCTGGATACGAATTTATTAACAAAATTATAGGGGGAACGGTTCCAAAAGAATTTATTTCTTCAGTTGATAAAGGTGTCGAAGAACAGATGCAAAATGGTGTGGTAGCTGGATACCCGGTGCTTGATGTAAAAGTCACCTTGTTTGATGGTTCTTATCATGATGTTGATTCTTCAGAAATAGCGTTTAAAATAGCTGGTTCGATGGGCTTCAGAAAAGGGGCTGCAGAAGCAAATCCTGTTTTACTCGAGCCAACTATGAAAGTTGAAGTTACCACCCCAGAAGACTGGATGGGTGACGTAGTCGGCGACCTTAACAGGCGTCGGGGTATGATTGATGGCATGGATGATGGTGTGGCAGGTATTAAAATAATACATGCTAAAGTACCGTTATCAGAAATGTTCGGCTACGCTACTGATTTGCGAAGTGCAACTCAAGGGCGAGCGTCATATTCAATGGAATTTTTTAAATACTCAGAAGCGCCCAGTAATGTCACTAAAGCCATTACCAACGCGCGCACTTAAATTTTAATGAAGGTCTGATCCGTTACTCTTAAAGAGGTCGGGTTTTTAACTTAGGAAACCAGTAAAATGGCAAAAGCAAAGTTTGAACGTACTAAACCGCATGTAAACGTCGGTACTATCGGTCACGTTGACCATGGTAAAACAACATTAACAGCCGCAATCACGACTGTATTAGCAAAAACTTACGGTGGCGATGCATCTGCATTCGACATGATCGATAATGCTCCTGAAGAGCGTGAGCGTGGTATTACTATCTCAACGTCTCATGTTGAATATGATACTCCTGCACGTCACTATGCCCACGTAGATTGTCCTGGTCACGCCGATTATGTTAAAAACATGATTACTGGTGCTGCTCAAATGGATGGTGCTATTTTGGTAGTAGCAGCAACAGATGGTCCTATGCCACAAACACGTGAGCACATCTTGTTAGGCCGTCAGGTTGGCGTACCTTTCATGGTTGTATTCATGAACAAATGTGACATGGTTGACGATGAAGAATTACTAGAATTGGTAGAGATGGAAGTACGTGAGTTACTTTCAGAATACGAATTCCCTGGTGATGATTTACCCGTTATCCAAGGTTCAGCATTAAAAGCGCTTGAAGGCGACCCAGCTTGGGAAGCAAAAATTCTTGAACTAGCTGATGCTTTAGATACGTATATCCCTCTTCCAGAGCGTGATA
>OOFW01000035.1_pt1 | contig 16366 bp, 11 predicted proteins | sample 1670271 | NCBI WGS metagenome assembly OOFW01 (sample SAMEA98137918, study PRJEB22522) | marine metagenome | biome: marine biome; feature: marine water body; material: sea ice | place: Arctic Ocean | collected 07-Sep-2015 | depth 1.32 m
ATGTACGGTTACGATCACCCGGATCCCGTTCAAATTTAAGAATTTGTGACAAACCAAGATCCATTAAGCCACCCTTTGCTTTTTCTAATAACTTTCCGTCTTTAATATCATGAAAAACACTCTCTAATTGATGGCCTAAATAGACTGATAATATAGCTGGTGGCGCTTCGTTCGCGCCTAATCGATGATCATTAGCTGCTGAGGCGATCACTGCTCTCAATAGTGGCCCATGTAAGTGAACACCACGAATAACTGCACCACAAAACAATAAGAAGTTAAGGTTGTCGTGAGGTGTGCTGCCGGGATCAAGTAGATTACCTTGGGTTGCATTGCCGACGGACCAATTAACATGTTTACCTGAACCATTCACACCTGCGAAGGGTTTTTCATGTAATAAACATAAAAAGCCATGCTCTTTGGCGGTACTTTTCATCAGTGTCATTAATAATTGCTGATGATCGGCAGCAACATTGGCGGCTTCGTAATAGGGTGCTATTTCAAATTGACCGGGTGCCACTTCATTGTGGTGAGTTTTAGCTGGGATACCTAAGCGGTACAGTTTGTTTTCAAAGTCTTGCATAAACACCTGAACTCTAGCTGGTATTGCACCAAAATAGTGATCATCAAATTGTTGACCCTTAGCAGGTGGAGCTCCAAATAAAGTGCGTCCTGCTAACAATAGGTCAGGGCGGGCATTAGCAAAATGTTCATCTACTAAAAAATACTCTTGTTCGGCACCGCAACTTGAATTGAGTGTGGCTATGTCTGTTTCACCCATTAACTGTAATACTTTTTGTGCCGCCTTATCCATTGCTTTGTTTGAGCGTAACAAAGGAATTGTTTTATCTAGTGCTTCACCCGTCCAAGACATAAATACACTGGGGATCATCAAGGTAGCCCCATTAGCTGTTTGCATCACATAAGCTGGACTGGTTGGATCCCAGGCTGTATAGCCTCTGGCTGCGTTGGTCATACGCAAGCTGCCATTAGGAAAAGACGAACCGTCTGGCTCACCCTTTATCAATAAACTGCCGGTAAATTCAGTAATGGCACCGCCATCAGAATTAGTGATGATAAAACCGTCATGTTTTTCAGCAGTGATGTTGGTCATGGGGTAGAAGATATGCGAAAAGAATTTAACTCCTTTTATCATGGCCCAATCTTTCATCGCCGCAGCGACTACGTCTGCTGTTGCCGGATCTAAAGGCGCACCTGTTTGAACCGTCTTTTTGATGGCTTTAAAAACATTCTTTGATAAAGCTTCTTCCATTGCGGCTAGATTAAAAACGTCTATTGCCCACATTTTGTTCAAAGATTCAGGCATTTCACACACTTTTGGTGCACGATTTGTGATTTCAACTATTGCGTTTTTACGAGATGTTAATCCACTCATATCTTATCCTTAGCTTGTTTTAAAGGGTGTTCGTGGATTTATTAAGTTGCCTTAGAATAAATCTCATAAGTCTAATGATTAAATAAAGCAGCTTTTAGGCCAGATATAGACGATTAAAATTCGTACTCCAAGAAAAATCTAAGAGTGAGGTCTTTTGAGTCGCGATTTAGGCCAGCAATAAAGGCTAATTCTCATTTTAGTTGCTTCTGCCCTTCGTATCGATAAACCCCATAGAACCATGATCTATACCAACAAAGTCTTTGCCCGTGGAGGTTCTAATTCCAAGCTGTAAAGATAGCAAATATCCATAGCGGTACTTGGCTCTAAATTCTGTTTAAAATTCACTTTTAATGTATTTGTCCCGCTCATAAAGGAGTAATGCTGTAATAGTTAAACTGGTTTGAGTAAACTCTTTTGCGAACATTAGGCCGCTGGTGAATTTGTAGGCGTCTTTTTTGAGTTGCTTTTCAAACTCAATGCTTTTGGCATACTGATACGATAACCCTGAATGTCGGGCGCGAAGGTTGCTAATGTGATCACAGATAATGGGATCAGTGTTAAATAGTGATGAATATAAAAATTTATGTCTCTATATTGGAGCTGCTTTTTCACCCCACTCGTATAATTTAGACTCAAGCTGTTCTATAGATTATATTCGTGCGGTTTGCTTCAACAATACTTTCAATAATATAAATTCTTCACGCAGCAGCACAACTACCTGAACTGCGACACTTAACTGATGAAAAGCTTAGTCTAGGTATACTTCGGCAATAGTAATAGTTGAATTGGTTGCCGCGCCCAATCTTCTTTTAATCACAAGTAAACGAGTGATTAGTTCGTTCGCATCAAAAGGTTTACTTAGATAATCGTCCGGATCTTGGTCTAGCTCTTTAATCTTATCCTCAATGAGATCCTGTAGGGTAAGCACAAGAACAGGTATATTAACTTCTAATTGTTTGACATTTTTGAACAGTGTTAAGCCATCTATATCTGGCAAGCCATGTCCAGTATTAACATGTCACATTCATTTTTTTTATAATAATATTGCTGACTTAGTATCAGTAACATGATGGGTGGTAAATCCTTTTGAACCCAAAAACCGGGGAAGACCTCTGGCTACTTAAAGATCATCTTCAACTAATACAATCCGCATTCTAATACTCTGTATACAGATCCATTTCACTGAATTATTGAAGTAGTCCAAACTGAGATACGTTGAAAGATTAAGGTTGTGTAAATAGCTGTGTATATATTTATTTAGACTAACATCTGGAATAATTATTTTTTTATATTCCCTCTACTAGTGGGTATTCAGGCTTTTATTCTACTCTGTAACGTCCAGCATTCTGGGATTTGATGTAGTGAGTTGATTAGTCTGGCTTTTTTAAGTCATCCTTAAGAGCTGGTTTTGCTGGTGGTTTTTCTTTATGTTCAAATTCACCTTCGATAATATCTTCAGATTGATCCGTTGAATGAGGTTGCTGCTGGTGGTGTTGAGAGAAGTCGCCATTAAAGGATGCATTGACCATCCGGATGGATAATCTTTTCACTAACCCTTTGGCAATAAGTGGACGAGTCGCAGGTAGACTCAATAAAAAGCCAATACCGTCTGTGATAAAGCCTGGGGTAACTAACAAAACACCTGCAATCACCAATAATAAACCTTCAGCCATTTCTTGACCCGGCATAGTGCCAGCTTGCATTTTTTGTTGGGCTTGCATCAAGGTGCTGAGTCCTTGTTGCCTAACTAAATGCGCTCCAGCAAAAGCGGTTAGGATAACGATAGCCACAGTATACCAACCACCAATTTGTTCACCGACATTGATCAGTATGGCAATTTCTACAATAGGTAAAATGGCAAATAATAAAAATAATTTATACAAAGGTGCCTCGTTATTTGAGCTGTAAGCAACAAAATTTACGTATAATTTTTGTGCTGTTGCATTTAAAAACATACTAAGACTAAAAAAGAAAAGTCCTAGAGACACATTGTTACAGAGTGTTGCTAGGTTTGTCTAACGAGTTTGATTACTAAGGCCTGATTAACGCAATCTCAGGTTATTTGAGAATTAGTGAAATTTGACTGCCTAAGTTTAGGTCTTTTAATAATGCAATGATCTGTAATTATGACATCGTAATAATTTGTTAAGGTTAGCCCTTTAAACTTTTGAAGATCCCTATTGGCAAATCGGTATAATGTATATAGTGCCAAGTTAATTTTTATATGAGAAGTGTTTTTGATGAATTTGAGTTTTAGATATATCGTTTTACTGATTACTTTTTGTTTTTTCTCATCTGTGAGCATGGCGCGAATTTCCGATCCCTTAGCAGATTTATTTGCTGATGAACCAGAGTTCTTACAAGTTGATGAGGCGTTCCAATTTGACTTCATCCAGAAAGGTGAACAAGTCACTCTGAACTGGAAAATAGCAGATGGCTATTACTTGTATAAAAAGCAGTTTAAGACAGTCGTTAAACAAGCTGAATTAGGCATGCCATTTTTTCCTGTTGCTGAGCAAGTGGAAGATGAGTTTTTTGGCTTATCGGACATATTTCGTGGGCAACTGGATATCACTTATCCCATCTTATCCTCGGTGCAAGATGGCATCGTTAAAGTTCGTTATCAGGGTTGTGCAGATGCAGGTTTGTGTTATCCACCCACCATCAAAGAGGTGTACTTAAATAAAGTAAAAACAGAACATTTATCTTATGACGAAGCCTTTGTATTTGACTTCAAACAAACATCTACAGGTTTTAGCCTTAACTGGAAAATAGCTGATGGATATTATTTACATCAGGATCAGTTAAGCGTGACATCCTCTGGCTCAAAGTTAGATGCACTTGTCTTTCCAATCACTGACGAAGTTGATGATCCTTATTTTGGTATTTCAAAGGTTTTTCGTAATAATTTAGCGTTGCAATACTCAATTACCGAATTCCCTGTAAACAAGAAAATAGATATTGTATTTCAGGGGTGTAACGACAAGGGCTTGTGTTATCAACCCATTGTGAAAACCTTAGAATTACAATCGTTAACGGTAAATACAGAATCGAAGGGTGACGCTAATTCTGTTAATATCCCAGAGCCTCTAGCAGCCGAATTGTCGACTAAAACACCTATTTCAGAGCAGTTTGAATTAGCTAGTTTATTGTCCAGTGAGCAGAGTTTGCTCATCACTCTTTTATTGTTTTTAGGCTTAGGCATCGGTTTAGCTTTTACACCTTGTGTGTTCCCTATGTATCCGATTTTGTCGGGTATTGTGATTGGTCAAGGCAAAACTATTAGCACGTCTCGGGCGTTCAGTTTGTCCTTTGTGTATGTTCAAGGTATGGCGATCACCTACTCTTTGTTGGGGTTAATTGTTGCTTCGGCGGGAGTGCAGTTTCAGGCTGGTTTACAACATCCGGCTATTTTAATCGCTTTGATTGTGATTTTTGTGTTGTTGGCAGTTGTGATGTTTGGTGCCTATGAGTTGCAATTACCCTCATCATGGCAAGAAAAACTCAATGCCATGAGTAATAAACAAACCAGTGGTAGCTATTTGGGCGTTTTAGCTATGGGCGCGATTTCCGGTTTAGTCGCATCCCCGTGCACCACAGCACCGTTAACCGGGATTTTGTTATTTATCGCTCAAAGTGGTGATTTAGTATTGGGTTTCAGTGCTCTTTATGTATTGAGTTTAGGCATGGGTATTCCGTTAATTTTATTCGGTATTACCGGTGGTAAGCTTTTACCAAAAGCAGGTAATTGGATGAACGTTGTGAAAGTCACGTTTGGTTTTATGATGTTAGCGGTTGCCACTATGTTTTTAGAACGTCTAGTCACCCATGTTGCTACCGATATCGCTTGGACATTTCTTGGTTTAACAACATTTACCTATTTTTACGTTATGAATCAAAATAGCCAAACGTCATTTTATAAAGGCCTTCGTGCATTATTAATCTTCATTGGTTTATTCGTTTCAGCCGGTTACGGTTACCAAATAATAGTGAACGAAACTTTTGCTGCTGATAGGGCTCACACTGCGCCTTCTTCTGATAATTCTCACGTTGTACCCTCCTATGATTTCGGATCTGAAATTGAAATATTAAGAAAAAAATTGGCTGCATCTCCTGAGCTTGAGGCTATGTTGACGTTTCAAATCACATTTCTTGAACGTATGTCGAATGGGAGAGTGGATAATTCAACATTAAATACACACACAGAATTTATGAAAATTACTAACCTTAGGGAATTTCAAACAGAACTCGCCAGGGCTAATACCAATGGTAAGACTGTGATGGTAGATTTGTACGCCGATTGGTGCGTGGCCTGTAAAGAGTTTGAAAAATACACTTTCCCAGATAAAAACGTAATTAAAGCATTAAATAACAGTGTGTTGATGCAGATTGATCTCACAGATAGCAGTGATTCAAACCTTGAATTTCAAGAACACTTTTCTGTTCTAGGATTGCCCACTATCATGTTCTTTGATTTACAAGGGCAAGAAGTAGACTCGGCCAGAGTAGCAGGCTTTATGCGTGCAGAGCCTTTTGCTAAACACGTAAACAGCCTCTTTTCTAAGTAACCCGGGCTAAGGTTAATTGTGCTCCGTTCTTTTATATTGGGTTTTACCGTTAAGCTTTTCGGATTAATCATTTGTGTGTTTGTTATCTGCAACGCCTTCGCTGGCTAAGGTAATTACTGCATGGATGATTGGGCATGTGTGGATAAAATAGAGATAAATAAACAGGTTAGTTACTGGCTCTACAATAAAAAACCTTTTGTGGTGACTGTCACCTTAGAAGTAGACACCAGTAACTTAAAAACACCCACCACAAACATTAGTGAGCATACTCTTAGGCAAGTACTTTGAGGGCATCAACGAGCTAAAGTACTTGAATTACAGCCAATCAATATTCATGAAAATATATTGTATGACGGATCTTTTTATTTGACGCCTGGCAATATTTTGGCTGTGCATCAAGCGAATACTGTATATCGATATCCATATGCCCAAGCTGATTATTTCCCTATAGTGCAAGGTTTTGAAGGAGGGTATAGTTACTGCGGTGCATCAAAGTATGCGGTTGACTTTGCCGTGCCCATTGGCACACCGATACATGCAGCAAGGGCGGGGGTTGTGATTGATTTGGCTGAGCATCATAAGTTTGGAGGGGCTAGTCGCAAATACGCTGAGTATGCCAATTACACAGTGATTTTGCATGCAGATAGCATCATGGGTGAATATTATCATCTTTAAAAAATGGCGTTACCGCTACTCAAGGTGAGCGTGTTAAAGCAGGTCAACAAATAGATTACTCGGGTAATACTGGTTTTTCTTCATTACCACATTTACACTTTGCAATTTATCATGCAAAGCCCTTTGGGAATTATCAATCACTGCCTTTTGTGTTTGAATAAAGGTTGAGTTTTATTTCTAATCCAAGTTTAGGTTACCGGGCAAACTTTTTCTAATAGTGCTGCAATATCTCCTGCTGGAACAGGTTTAGAAAAGTAATAACCTTGTAAATGCTGACATTTATTCTTTTTGAAAAACTCGACTTGCTCAATAGTCTCGATACCTTCAGCTACGCAGCTCATTTTTAGTTGTTTAGCCATACTTAGGGTTGTGAGGATGATGGCCTCATTATTTTGATTTTTACCTATATCATCAACAAAACTTTTATCTATTTTAATGATATTTATTGGGAATTCTTTGAGGTATTTAAGGGATGAAAACCCGGTACCAAAGTCATCTAACGCGATTAAAAAACCTTTTTGTTGTATTTGTGTCATGTAGTTAAGTGCTTTATCGTAATCGCGCATCAAAGCACTTTCAGTAATTTCAAAACGTATAGATGCAACCGGTATTTTATTTTTTTCCAAAAGCAGAATGATTTTATCAATTGAAGATTGGTTTTCAAAATGTTTTGCTGACAGGTTTACCGAAAGGTATCCATTAAACCCATTCTGGCTTAATTCGTTGAGTACTGGCATTGCCCGATCAAATGCGTCTAACGTCATATGCTCTATTAAACCAAGTTCTTCTGAAACAGAAATAAATTTATTTGGTGGAACCATGCCATTAGCCGTTGGCCAGCGCATCAAAAGTTCGAAGCCCTCTATTTTTTGGCTCTGAGTATTAAAAATAGGTTGATAATAGTTTTCGAATTGTTTGGTTTGATGAGCTCTCTTTAGTTGGTTTTCCAGTTTTAACCTACTTTTCACTAAGTCATCCATTTGTTGAGTGAAAAACTGAAAGTTACTTCTACCTTGTTCTTTAGCATGGTACATAGCGATATCTGCATTTTTAAGAAGATCTTCTGCGAAAAGCCCATCGCCCGGATACATGGCAATACCAATACTAGAGGATACACTCACAGTTTGAGAACTTAAGGTCACTGGCATATCAATTATATTACTAATCTCGGTCACTAATGCGCTGATAGCTTGTGCTGATGTGACGTTCTCTATCATAATAACGAATTCGTCTCCTCCTAAACGCGCTACGGTATCCTCCTTACGCAGTTTATCTTTTAGGCGTTTAGCAATGATTATCAGCAGGTCGTCACCAGCTTTATGACCTAAGCTGTCATTTACTTGCTTAAATTTATCCAAGTCTACAAAAAATATAGCCATACTATTTTGGTTTCTTAAAGCGTGTTTTAGACCCCTTTCAATTCTATCTAGCAGCAAGGTTCTGTTAGGTAACCCAGTAAGAGAGTCATAATTTGCTAACGTTAAGAGTTTAGCTTCTGCTGCTTTTTGTTCAGTAATATCAGAAATAATGAATAAAAAGTGTTTTACCTTGCTTCTATCTTGCACGCTTGCTACAGCATGAATATGCACCATAATATCTAAGGTATCGCCATTAGGTAAAAGTACTTTATCTTCTCCTTGCCATTGATCACCTGCCTCAAATGTAGGCATTTTATGCCAAAATTGAGCAGTTCCAGGTGTTTGCATTTTATATAGCTTATTTATTTCCTTGGCCGCAAAGGTATCGTGCTCTATGTCAAAGAATTTTTTAAATGCGTCGTTGAAAGCTATCGGATAATACTTATGATTATAGATAACAACCCAATCTAATGTATGTTTAAAGGCCTCTCCGAATAAACGCAGATTTTCTTGAACTGCAACCGTTTCAGTAATATTAGTATAAGTACCAGTGACCAGTGACGGCCTGCCATGCTTGTTAGTCTCGACTACTTTTCCTACGTCGCGGAACCATAGCCACGTTTTATCTTTAGTTGACATTCTGTAAGTGATATCCAGTTCAGCGTCTTTGTCAGATAAAAAATCCTGCCACGCAGATTCGTATTTAATTTTGTCTCTAGTATGAATCTGAGATAAATGCTCTTGAAAACTGGTTGTTTTTTTATTTGTGAGTGCATCACTTAATTTAGATATAAAAAATATGTCATGCTCAGTCTGAAATTCCCAAATGCCACTATTGCTAGCGTTCAAAGCGAGGATTAACTTATTTTTGCTCAGCAGTGCTTCTTGGTGAGCATTCTGAAGCCGTAAATTTTGGGTATGGCGGTATCGCCAAAGAAATAGCAATGCAAATAAAAAAATCACAGAATAAAACGTGTAGGCTCCAGGAGAGGCCCAGAGGGCATAATTCACTTTGATATTGATGGTTGCGGGTTTGGATTTTACACCGCTTTCTGAATTAAAGGCTAATACTGAGAATATATACTGCCCAGGGTCGAGCTTAGGAAACATAACCTCAGAACGCGTAGTAATTGGGTAAGTTAAGTTGTTTTTTCCACTTAGTTGATATTCATATCTTGTATTTTTTTGGTTTTGAAACTCTAGGGTAGAAAAATGAATAGAAAGGCCGACATCTTCATGAGTGAGTTCAACGGATTGACCGTCGAGATTTGAAAAAGGCAAATCTAAATTATTAGATACTAGTATTAAATTCGTGATGGAGACTTTAATATTATTATTCTTTCTGGCATCTAATTTTAGGGGATCAAAGAAGATAAGGCCTTTTGATGAGCCATAAACTATACGTCCATCTAATAGGTTTAAGCTGGTGTCTGAATTAAACTCACTGGTGGCTAAGCCTTGTTCTTGAAAGAATTTTTGTATGTGATGGTCCTGAGGTGAAAATTTTATGAGACCAGAATTAGAACCTAACCAAATATTTCCTTTAGTATCTTGTTGCATATCAAAGATTGAATTATTTGGAAGAAGATTTTGTTTGTTATAAAAAAACTTCTTTTCATATGTCAATGCATCAATACCCACTAACCCATAACCTGAATAAGTTATCCACATAATATTATTAGCGTCTATTAATACATCATTAGGATAAACTTTTGCTTTCAATTGTTGTAAAGGGGTTTCATGGATTAAAATCACTTGTTTGGTGACATTATCCATCTCCCATAATTGCCCATATACACTAATAAGTATTGTATTTGGCTTCACGCCTTTAATAAAGCCTACTGCATTGCGTGAATCTATCGATACGGATAGCTGTTCGATATTATTAACTATGCCAGTGTCTGAAGAATAACTGAAAAACCCTGCGCCAGATACCAACAATAGTTCTCCTTTTGGTGTAGCAAAAATATCCCAAATAATTGACTTTAGAATAATTTCATCTTCTGTATCGCTTATCTTCAGTGGATAATTTTTACCTGTTTTAGTATCAAATTGTATAATCCCATCAGCAGTATTTAACCATAATTGATTATCCTTACCTGCCTCAATATTGTAAATTGACGAAGCTGAATATTGTGCTTTTTCGTCGTCTGATACTAAAAAGCTTTGTGTTGTGCCATCAGAAAGGTTGAATAAATTGAGACCATTTCGTGTTCCAACCCATAATGAGTTTTCATCTTGCTGATGCATACTCCATATGCTGTTGTGGCTGAGGACTTTTCTCTCTCTTCCCCCACGGGTATTGTAAACATTTGTAAAAAGTGTGGTTTTAGGTGACCAGTAGATAGCGCCATCATTTTCAGTACCAAGCCAGAGGTTATTATTGCTGTCTATGGCTAAATCCCTCAATACATCACCGGTTATGAAGTGTCTACTGTCAGTAGGTAAAAATAAATGTTGAAAGTGCTCATCTTTTGTCTGGTAGCTGAATAGCCCTTTATCTGTCACCACATAAAACAAGTCACTATTTAAGCCGGTAAATGCCCATATATTTCGATTTTCAATATGTAGCTTTGCCTCAGGTGCCGTGTGATCCTCAAGAATAAAACTCTTCGCTTGAGAAAGTGACAGGCTAAATAATCCTTCAACTGTTCCAATCCAAAGTGTGTCATTGTCGTCTGCATATAACATTTTGACATTGGTACTATCTTTTGTCTGTGCTTTAGCTGTTTGGTGACTAATAAAAAAAGGTTTATTGTTTCCTCTTACCACAGCATATAAACCGACTGTTGTTCCGATAAAAAGAATGTCCTCTGATAATAAATGGGTTCTGACAATGTCCTCATTATCAACCATTTCATCTGGTAATAAATACTCAACAGAAATTTTATCTGTAACGTATGAATAAGAAAAAACACCCTCGTTCATCGAAAGTAATATGTTCCCTTTTTCGTCCTCGCTAATGTATCTAGCAACTTGAGTTAATTGGTTATCACGTTTTAACTTTAAATTGATAACGTGTTTGGCTGTGTTACTTTCTAGATTATATTGATGAACTCCTTTGATATAATCACTGACCCAAAGGTTTTTTTTTGAATCTTGAAATAAATAATTTACTGGAACACCATCGAATTCATTGTTTGGGCCCCTTACTTGCTGGTTTTGATAGCCATCAAATCGGTTTAACCCCTGAAGAGTACCAAGCCACAAAAACCCTTCGCTATCTAGTAATAGCGAGTTGATTGTATCCTGAGATAAACCATTTTCTGTGGATAATCGAGAAAATGTGGGGTCTAAGATCAACGGCTCACTTTGACTAAAAAATGATATGAAGAGTGATAATAGAATAGTTAAAAGACAATTTTTTAGTGGCCCGGAATGGGATTTGTCTGTGGATGTGTACGGGCACATATTTATCTAAGATCAATTATAAGAGCAATTTATGACACCTTTATACACTAATAAATATCTTATTTCACAATGCCCTATGATTTTTAATCGCAGCTACTCTCATAAATTCACAAACTAGATTCAATACTTTAGATTTATCGTGTACCAAAAATTTTGTCACCAGCATCACCAAGTCCAGGTAGTATATAACCCTTCTCATTCAGTTTTTCATCGATTGCTGCTATATAAATATCAACGTCGGGATGGGCGTTTTGCACTGCTTCCAAGCCTTCTGGGGCCGCCACTAAAAAAAGGCCCATAATATGTTTACATCCCTTTTGTTTAAGTAAATCGATGGTGGCTATAAGAGTGCCACCAGTGGCTAACATGGGGTCTACGATTAATGCCGTACGTTTTGCGGCATCTTTTACTACTTTATCGAAGTAGGCTATTGGTTGCAGAGTTTTTTCGTCTCGATACAAACCCACGACACTAATTTTTGCATTAGGGATAAGTCTCAATACGCCGTCCAGCATACCTAAACCTGCACGCAAAATAGGTACTACAGTTATCTTTTTACCTTTTATCTTTTTTATATTTATTTTTTTACTATTCCAAGCAGTGGTTTCAACAATCTCAGTTTGCAGATTCCTAGTGGCTTCATAAGTTAATAAATTACCTACTTCACTGGCCAACTCGCGAAAATCTTTGCTGCTAATGCCTTGTTCACGCATTAAGCCTATTTTATGCTGGATCAAAGGATGATGGATCTCGTGTACAGGCATGCTTATTTCTCGCAATTATTATTGGGGACTATAGTTTTTGACAAATTTCATTCCGTGCTCTAAGCACTCAGGGTAGAACTGTTGAAAGCAATACTCAAGTTGTTCGCTTTGTTGAAGTAAAAAAGACTGCGCTTTTTTTGCAAATATAATTCTATTGTTCAATCGATTTTCAATGCTTTCAAATGCTCGGTAACAGGTTTCGACATTAATATATTCATTTAACCACTGATGGGTTTTTAAGCGCTCTGCCTGTTTACAAAAATGAATGTTATTAGGCAATGAAAAATGATCGAGTTGCTGATAAAAATTTTCAAAGACAATATTAAAGTGAGTATTAGAGTAATGTTTCCACGCTTGCATCAGTAGATAATCAAAGTAAATATCAATGATCACCCCTGCCATTCTTCGAATATCATCGGGGAAACGATGTCTTAACTCAACTATTAAAGGATGTGTATCTGTGAACACGTCGATACTGCGATGCAAACGGATACCTTGCTCAATCTCAACAGGTAAGTGCTGCAGTTGACTACCTTTAACAAAATCCCCAAGAAAATTTCCTAATAAGTTTGTTTGGGTATGCAAGCCGATGTGAATGTGGGCGATATAGTTCAAAATAAAAAAGCTCTCTGGCTAAGCAGGTCAATAAGTCCGAGTAAAAAGATAAAAATTCGTTAACTTTGCGGCAATCTTCGCTGATAAGACCAGTATTTTGCTGCTAATTTCTATTTGCTCTCTATAATAGACGAATTATTTACATTATAGTGCATTAAATGTACGGAAAAATAATTCTGAAGTGCTGTTTCCTTATGGTTAAACACTCAACAGAATCATTACTAATTAAAATGGCAATTAAGTGAAAGTATTAGTTATCAATGGTCCAAATTTAAATATGTTGGGCAAGCGCGAGCCCGCAACGTATGGCTCACAAAATTTACAACAGATTGTCAGTAAACTAAAAACTTATGCTGACTCAATAGGTTTGAGTTTAACTCATGTGCAGTCAAATGCTGAACATGAGTTGATTGAGACGATCCATAATGCCTTTGAAAAAACAGACTTTATTGTTATCAACCCCGGTGCATTTACGCATACGAGTATTGCATTGAGAGACGCGCTTTTAAGCGTTTCTATCCCTTTTATCGAAGTGCATTTGTCTAATGTACACGCCAGAGAAGCGTTCAGACAGCATTCCTATTTATCTGATATTGCACAAGGTGTGATTTGTGGATTAGGCGCGCAAGGTTACGAATTCGCTTTAGTAGCGGCCAAACAATATTTAGCTAAATAAACATCATCAAAATTTGCTTATTGATTAACTAATTAGAGAGAAAAAAATGGACATACGTAAAATTAAAAAATTGATAGAGCTAGTGGAACAGTCTGGCATATCTGAGTTAGAAATTACTGAAGGAGAAGAGTCAGTTCGTATTCACCGTGGTGTTACCGCGGCTCAAGTGGCTGCACCTATGCAATTCGCACCGCAACCACAACCACAATTAGCGCCTGTTGTTGCTCCAACTCCTGAAGCAGCGCAATCAGTAAGCGGTCATATGATGTGTTCGCCTATGGTGGGCACGTTCTATCGCTCTTCATCACCGGGTGTAAAATCGTTTGTTGAAGTTGGTCATAAAGTGAATGTGGGCGACACACTTTGCATTATTGAAGCGATGAAAATGATGAATCAAATTGAATCTGATAAAGCTGGTGTGGTTACACAAATTTTAGTTGAAAACCGAGATCCTGTAGAGTTCGACCAACCTATGTTTGTAATTGAATAGAGGTCTATGAAAATGTTAAAAAAAGTCCTTATTGCAAATCGTGGTGAAATTGCATTGCGAATTTTGCGAGCCTGTAAAGAGTTAGGTATTAAGACTGTGGCAGTGCATTCTACTGCTGACGAATCACTGAAACATGTGCTGTTAGCCGACGAAACTATTTGTATCGGCAAAGCGTCAGCTACAGAGAGCTATCTTAATATTCCTCGCATTATTGCTGCTGCTGAAGTGACAAACGCGGATGGTATCCATCCTGGTTATGGGTTTTTAGCCGAAAACGCTGAATTTGCTGAAGCGGTTGAAAAAAGTGGTTTTACCTTTATTGGCCCAACCGCTGAAACGATTAACTTAATGGGTGATAAAGTTTCAGCTATAAGATCGATGAAAAGTGCAGGTGTACCTTGTGTACCCGGTTCTGATGGGCCTTTAGGTGAGAATGAAGCGCGAAATAAAGAACTTGCCAAAGGTATCGGTTATCCCATCATTATTAAAGCAGCAGGTGGCGGTGGTGGCCGAGGTATGCGTGTTGTACGCAGTGAAGATGATCTGATTACATCTATCGCCATGACTAAAAGTGAAGCTGGTGCTGCGTTTAACAACGATGTTGTGTACATGGAAAAATTTCTTGAAAATCCTCGTCACGTTGAAATTCAAATATTAGCTGATGGTCAAGGTAGTGCCATTCACTTAGCTGAACGTGATTGTTCTATGCAACGACGTCACCAAAAAGTTGTTGAAGAAGCTCCGGCTCCAGGTATTACTCCAGAAATGCGTGTTGCTATTGGTGCACGATGTTGCCAAGCCTGTATTGACATCAACTATCGTGGGGCAGGTACCTTTGAGTTTCTGTTTGAGAATGATGAGTTTTATTTTATTGAAATGAATACCCGTATTCAGGTTGAACATCCTGTATCAGAAATGATCACCGGTATTGATTTGATCAAAGAGCAACTTAGAGTTGCTTCAGGACAGAAGTTGTCCATTACTCAAGATCAGGTTCAAGTTAAAGGTCATGCGATTGAATGTCGTATTAATGCTGAAGATTCAAAAACCTTTATTCCAAGTCCAGGTAAAATTACCAAGTTTCATTCTCCAGGAGGATTGGGAGTGAGGTGGGACTCGCACATATACACCGATTACGTTGTGCCACCTTATTACGATTCAATGATTGGCAAATTGATCACCTATGGTGAGACCAGAGAAGTGGCGATTGCTAAAATGCGTCATGCATTAGACGAGTTGGTTATTGGCGGAATTAAAACCAACGTTGATCTACAAAAAAGCATAATGGCTGACGAAAATTTTGCCGCTGGTGGTGCAAATATTCATTATCTGGAAAAAAAATTAGGTATAGGCGGACATTAACTTGTCATAAAATATATTTATTAATAAAAAGAGCGCTCATCGCTCTTTTTTTATGTCTGATCATTTAGCTAATCTCAGGTTTGCTGATGTTATACTTATTAAAATTTCTAACAGTGAGTTTGTTAATGCCTTGGATCCAATTAAAAATAAATAGCCAAGCAGAATACGCTGAACAAATTGGCGAAATGTTATCAGCTAGTGGTGCACAAGCCGTCACTTTTGTAGACGCTAAAGATACGCCCATGTATGAACCTAAACCCGGTGAAGTGATGTTATGGCCAGACACTCAGATTGTGGGATTGTATGACGCAGAATATGATATGTCGCGGGTTATTAGCCAACTGAGTCAGTCCAAGCTGTTAGGTAAAAACTTCAATCATAAATTAGACCAACTAGAAGACAAAGATTGGGAAAGGGAATGGATGATAAATTTCCATCCAATGCAATTTGGCGAACGTTTGTGGATTTGTCCTAGCTGGCGTGATGTACCTGATCCCAATGCAGTGAATGTGATGCTCGATCCCGGATTAGCCTTTGGTACTGGCACACATCAAACAACGAGTCTGTGCTTAAGATGGTTAGACCGTTTAGAACTGTCTGAAGCAACCGTGGTTGATTTTGGTTGCGGTTCAGGGATATTGGGTATAGCTGCACTTAAATTAGGTGCTAAGCGTGTTATAGGCATCGATATCGACCCTCAAGCCTTATTAGCCAGCCAAGATAATGCTAATCGTAATGATGTGGGCGAAAAAATTGAATTGTATTTACCAGAGCATCAACCTGAATTTAAAGCTGATGTGGTACTAGCCAATATACTTGCTGGGCCAATACGTGAATTAAGAACGGTCATCACCGAATATTGTAAAACAGGTGGTAAATTAGTGCTCTCTGGAATTTTAGACAATCAAGCTCAAGAAATTAATGATTTGTACAGCCATGATTTTAATATGGATCCCATCATGGTGGATGGAGAGTGGGCAAGGGTCTCTGGGGTTAAAATAACGTCTTAAAACAGGTAGATCCTTAGGAAGTCAGATTATCATTACTAGTGCTT
>OOFW01000036.1_pt1 | contig 16217 bp, 12 predicted proteins | sample 1670271 | NCBI WGS metagenome assembly OOFW01 (sample SAMEA98137918, study PRJEB22522) | marine metagenome | biome: marine biome; feature: marine water body; material: sea ice | place: Arctic Ocean | collected 07-Sep-2015 | depth 1.32 m
GCCAGACATTATTTCATTGCCGGTGAGTAATAACTGTATACGCATAGTGTGATCATCAATATAGAAGGATGGGGGATAATAAACTATTTTAGCTGTTTGATATAAAAAATCAGCTTTGTTGATAGGTGAAATCGATATAATAAAAAGGCCGCAATGGCGGCCTTTTATTAGGGTGAGTTAACTATTTAGGTTAACGCTTATCAAGGGGTATAAAAGTACGCTGTGCTGGGCCGATGTATAGTTGACGGGGGCGACCAATTTTAGAGTTGGCTGCTATCATTTCATTCCAGTGAGCGATCCAGCCTGGCGTACGGCCTAGCGCGAATATCACTGTAAACATGCTGGTTGGGATTCCCATGGCCTTCAAAATAATGCCTGAGTAAAAATCAACATTGGGGTAAAGCTTCTTGGAGATAAAGTATTCGTCTTCAAGGGCGATTTCTTCGAGGCGCTTAGCAACGGCCAATAAAGGGTCTACAATTCCAAGTTCTTTGAGCACTTCATCAGCCGCTTTTTTCATTACCTTGGCGCGAGGGTCAAAGTTTTTGTAAACCCTGTGACCGAAGCCCATTAAGCGGAACGGGTCAGCTTTATCTTTGGCTCTGGCGATAAACTCAGGAATACGATCAACTGTGCCGATTTCTTCGAGCATGTTCAAACAAGCTTCGTTGGCACCGCCGTGAGCAGGTCCCCATAAAGACGCAACACCAGCAGCGATACACGCGTAAGGGTTAGCGCCAGAAGAACCAGCCAAACGCACTGTAGAAGTTGAAGCATTTTGTTCGTGATCAGCATGCAATATAAATATCCTATCGACTGCTTTAGCAACTGCAGGGCTGATTTTGTAATCTTCCGCAGGGACTGAAAACATCATGTTTAAGAAGTTTTCTGCATAACTTAAGCTGTTTTTGGGATGAACAAATGGCTGGCCAATGTTGTACTTGTAACACATCGCTACCAAAGTAGGCATTTTGGCCACCAGACGGTATGCGCTACGAAGTCTTTGTTCGGGGTCGTTGATATCCAAATCATCATGGTAAAAAGATGCCATAGCACCCACTGTGCCACATAACATTGCCATAGGATGAGCGTCGCGTCTGAAGCCTCGGAAAAAATTATTCAGCTGATCATGGACTAAAGTATGACGAGTAATTGTATCTTTGAATTCTTTATATTCTTCAGAGTTAGGTGTTTTATCATGCAAAAGCATGTAGACCACTTCAATATAATCTGAATCTCTTGCCAAGTCTTCAATGGAATAGCCTCTGTGCAACAAAATACCCTTGGCACCATCAATATAAGTAATAGATGATTCACATGAGCCAGTTGCCATAAATCCAGGGTCATAAGTAAAGTACCCATTAGCACCTAGAGTCCTTATGTCTATTACATCGTGGCCTGCAGTACCTGATAAAATCGGAAGTTCGATTTCTTTGTCACCCGCTTTTAAAATGGCTTTATTATCTGCCATGTACTGTTCTCCTCAAAATCGTTTTGTGTTCGATAAACAGCAAATACAACTGTTTACAAAGATGGAATCGCGGCTATTGGAACTTATTTTGACTGATAAAGTCAATTTTAATGCATTTTAGCTCATTAAATATTCACCTCTTTAACCTTCCAAAAGCAAGTGAAATTTTGGTATACCTAGGTCAAGTTTGTTATTAGCATATATCTTCTTACAACATATCTAAAAGCAAGTGCATTTTATTACTTATAAACCTTTAATAAAGAACAATAATTGTATTTATTTGAATCGCTGGATATACTTCTCGTGCCTAAAGCACTTCATATGGAAAAGATTAAATTCCGTTAACTTTTCTTTTACAAAATGGCAGCAATCTCGCGCATTGGACGTTAAATTTAACAGTTATTTAACATTCGGGATGTTACAAGCCAAAATGATTAACCACCTACGGGTAAAAAGAGCGATAAACGTGAAAAAACAAAGACCAGTTAATTTACAACTCAATACGATTAGTTTCCCTCCTGCAGCTATTACATCCATTCTCCACCGAGTAACAGGCGTAGCAATGTTTTTTGCTATGATGTTTGTGATCTGGGCTTGGGCTATGTCTGTATCATCCCCCGAGGGCTTTACATTCGTTCAAGAACAAATGGCAGGTCCTCTAGGTAAATTTGTGGCCATAGGCACTATTTCTGCTTTAATTTACCACGTGTTAGGTGGTGTTAGGCACATGATAATGGATATGGGATATTGGGAAGAACTTAAGTCAGGTGATATCAGCGCAAAAGCGATTATCGCTGCATGGATTATCTTAACTATCTTAGTTGGAGTTGTATTATGTTAATGGGGCAAGCAAGTTTAAAACGTAATGGCGTACAAGATTATGTCACTACCCGCGCCACCGCATTAATCATGACTGCATTTTCTTTGTTTATGGGTTGGTTTTTTATCTCTACCCCAGACATTACTTATGCGGTTTGGAGTGACCTGTTTTCTGGTCTGATGATGAAAGTGTTCACATTTGTTACCTTAGTTTCGATTATGTTCCATATACATATAGGTATGTGGCAGGTCTTAACTGACTATGTAAAAGCACCTGGATTGCGTGCGTTTATCCAATTTATTATTAACTTAATTGCATTAGTTTATGTAGTTGTCGGTTTGTTTGTTTTATGGGGTGTATAGATGAGTCTTCCTGTCCATGAGTATGATGCAGTTGTAATTGGTGCTGGGGGCGCGGGTATGCGCGCAGCATTACAGATTACTGAGTCGGGTAAATCCTGCGCTCTATTGTCTAAAGTATTTCCTACACGTTCACACACAGTATCAGCTCAAGGTGGTATTACCGTTGCTCTGGGTAATGCCCATGAAGATAACTGGGAATGGCACATGTATGATACGGTTAAAGGCTCTGATTATATCGGTGACCAAGACGCCATAGAGTACATGTGTAAAACAGGCCCAGAAGCCATTATCGAAATGGAGAATATGGGGCTGCCTTTTTCTCGTTTCGAAAACGGAAAAATTTATCAACGACCTTTCGGTGGTCAATCGCAAAACTTTGGTGGAGAGCAAGGTGCTCGAACTGCTGCCGCTGCAGATAGAACAGGTCATGCATTATTACATTTGCTTTATCAGCAAAATGTTAAAAACAAAACAAAGATATTTAGCGAATGGTATGCCCTCGATTTGGTCAAGAACCAAGACGGAGATGTAGTGGGTTGTACTGCTATTGATATCGAGTCTGGTGAGGTGGTGTACTTCAAATCTAAAGCAGTGGTTTTAGCTACTGGCGGAGCAGGGCGCATCTATTCTTCTACTACTAATGCACACATCTGCACTGGTGATGGTGTTGGTATGGCAGTCCGAGCAGGTGTGCCTATGCAAGACATGGAAATGTGGCAGTTCCATCCTACAGGTATTGCAGGTGCTGGTACTTTGGTCACTGAAGGTTGCCGTGGTGAAGGTGGTTATCTTTTAAATAAAAATGGTGAACGCTTTATGGAGCGTTATGCGCCTAATGCGAAAGATTTAGCAGGTCGGGACGTAGTAGCACGCTCGATGATGACTGAAATTCGTGAAGGCCGAGGCTTTGACGGACCCATGGGTCCACATTGTAAACTCAAACTAGACCATCTGGGTAAAGACGTTTTAGAGTCGCGTTTACCTGGTATCTTGGAGTTGTCCAGAACGTTTGCACATGTTGACCCCGTTAAAGAACCCATCCCAGTCATTCCTACCTGCCACTACATGATGGGTGGAATACCAACCAACGTGAATGGCCAAGCCATCAGCATTGATGTAAATGGTGTTGAAAAACCTATAAAAGGCTTATTCGCTTGTGGTGAAATTGCCTGTGTATCTGTGCATGGTGCCAACCGACTAGGTGGTAATTCTTTACTAGATTTAGTAGTGTTTGGTCGTGCTACAGGGTTACATCTTGGCAAGGCGATTGATGGGATTGAAGCTCGTGAAGCTTCAAACGATGATATTGACCAATCGATGGTTCGTTTTAATCGTTGGGAAAACTCACCGGTAGGTAAGGGTGAAGACCCGGTTCAAATTAAGAAAGATTTACAGACCTGTATGCAACTCAATTTCTCGGTATTCCGTGAATGTGATGCCATGGCCACTGGCTTAAAAGAGTTAGGTGATATTCGAGAAAGATTAAACAACGCTCGCTTAGACGACAAGAGCAACGATTTTAACACTATGAGAATCGAGTGTTTAGAATTAGACAACTTGATGGAAGCCGCTTACACCACTGCAGTAGCCGCTAATTTCAGGACTGAGAGTCGAGGAGCACATAGTCGTTTTGATTTTCCTGATAGAGACGACGAAAACTGGTTATGTCATTCAGTATATCTGCCTGAGACAGACTCAATGCTAAAACGTGATGTTAATATGACACCTAAATTGCGCGAAGCCTTTCCACCCAAAGCAAGAACGTACTAGGAGTAACGACCATGCAATTAAATTTTTCAGTTTACCGTTACAACCCAGAAGTTGATAACGCTCCTCGTATGCAAGACTATAAGTTGGAGGTCTTAGAAGGCCAAGACATGATGGTGTTGGATGCATTGATAGCTTTAAAAGAAAAAGATCCTACTTTATCATTTCGTCGTTCATGCAGAGAAGGAGTCTGTGGCTCTGATGGCGTGAATATGAATGGTAAAAATGGCTTAGCCTGCATAACACCTTTATCCTCACTCAAAGGTTCTAAGGTAGTGGTTCGTCCATTACCTGGATTACCAGTAGTGCGTGACTTAGTCACAGATATGACGCAATTTTATACTCAGTATGAGAAAGTTAAGCCGTTCCTTATAAATGATGATAAGCAACCGCCAGCTCGCGAGTTTTTGCAAGCACCCGAAGAAAGAGAAAAGCTAGACGGTTTGTATGAGTGTATTTTATGCGCTTGCTGCTCAAGTTCTTGCCCGTCTTTCTGGTGGAACCCTGATAAATTTATCGGCCCTGCTGGTTTATTGCATGCTTACCGCTTTTTAGCTGATAGCCGTGATACAGCAACCGAAGAGCGTCTAAATGATTTAGACGATGCCTTTAGTGTGTTCAGATGTCATGGCATAATGAATTGTGTCAGTGTATGTCCTAAAGGATTGAACCCCACTAAAGCGATTGGTCATATTAAATCAATGCTCTTGAAACGAGCTATATAGATTTTCAAACAATAAAAATAACGTGTGTGCTTCGGCACACATAATTGCAAGTCTGATTAAAACCAAGGGACGACAATGCAACAAAGCGTGATGAAAGCATGGTGGGACTCTTCTCACATGGCTGGTGGCAACGCTACTTATATAGAAGAAATGTATGAGGCGTATTTAGATGATGCGCATAGCGTATCTGAAGAGTGGCGAGGTATTTTTGAATCACTACCCAAGTTAGATGGGGTAGAAGTCGAGACAAAACATAGTCTAGTTCGTGACCAATTCCGGAACTTAGCTTCTCTTGGGCCAGCAGCCCGGGCTGGATCTACTGCAATGCAATCGAATATCAGTGGCGGTGACGAAAAACAAGTTAAGGTATTGCAGCTGATCAATGCATTTAGATTTAGAGGTCATCAACATGCTAACCTTGACCCTCTTGAGTTGTGGAAGCAACCAAGAGTGCGAGATCTAGAACTATCCCACCATAACCTTTCTGAAAGAGATTTTAATACCATATACAATGTCGGCTCTTATGCTATAGGCAAAGAATCTATGCCTTTGGGTGATTTATTTAATTCACTTAATCGTACATATTGTGGATCTATCGGTACTGAATACATGCACATTACCGATACGGATCAAAAACGTTGGTTACAACATCGAATTGAGTCGGTACAAGCTAAGCCTGAAATATCTCGTGAAGAAAAAATCAGTATTCTAAAAGGTTTAGTGGCTGCAGACGGTATGGAAAAATACGTTGGCGCTAAATTCCCTGGTGCCAAACGTTTTTCATTAGAAGGCGGTGATGCACTAGTGCCTATGCTCAAGGGTTTGATTAGTCATGCTGGCAGCAAAGGGACTAAAGAAGTGGTTATTGGTATGGCACACAGAGGTAGAATTAATACCTTAGTGAATGTACTTGGTAAAAATCCATCAGTATTGTTTGATGAATTTTCTGGCAAACACGACGATTCGTTAGGTGCCGGTGATGTTAAATATCATGCTGGCTACTCTTCTGATTTTGCTACACCGGGCGGTAACTTACATTTAGCGTTAGCATTCAACCCATCACATCTTGAGATTGTTAATCCCGTGGTTATCGGCTCTGTGCGAGCTCGATTAGACCGACGAGGTTGTACCGATGGTTCTTTAGTACTTCCGATTACCATACACGGTGATGCTGCCATTGCCGGTCAAGGTGTGGTTCAAGAAACGTTTAACATGTCGCAAACCCGTGGTTTTCAGGTGGGCGGCACGGTTCGAATTGTTATCAATAATCAGGTGGGTTTTACTACCTCAAAAATTGAAGATGCACGTTCAACTCAGTATTGTACTGACATTGCTAAGATGGTTCAGGCTCCTATATTTCATGTGAATTCTGATGATCCTGAAGCAGTCTTGTTTGTCACTAAACTGGCGCTGGATTATCGCAACCAATTTAAACGTGATGTAGTGATTGATTTAGTTTGTTATCGGCGACATGGACACAACGAAGCTGATGAGCCTAATGCCACTCAGCCTCTGATGTATCAAAAAATTAAAGTACATCCTGTACCTCGTAAGATTTACGCAGACCAGCTGATCGCTGAAGGTAGCATTGAAGCCCACGAGGTAGAAAAGCTGGTTAGTGATTATCGTTCAGCACTAGACCATGGTGCTTGTGTGGTAGAAGAATGGCGTCCGATGACTGAACATTCAGTGGATTGGTCACCGCATCTTGGACATGATTGGGACGTGAAATACGACAGTGCAATCAGTGTCGAAAAATTAAAAGAGCTAGGAAACAAACTTTGTACTTTTCCCGAAGGATATAAGCTTCAAAGCCGCGTTGCTAAGTTATATAACGACCGTATGTCCATGGTTAATGGTGAAAAAGCTTTAGATTGGGGCATGGCAGAAAATCTTGGCTATGCTGCAATTGTTGACGGTGGCAGTCATATTCGTATGACGGGTCAAGATTCTGGTCGTGGTACTTTTTTCCACCGCCATGCGGTATTGCATAATCAAACTGATGGTTCTGATTATATTCCTTTGGCTAATTTACACGCTGAACAAGGCAAAATGGAAATATACGACTCTGTTTTGTCCGAAGCTGCGGTTGTGGCGTTTGAGTATGGTTACGCGACGGCAGAGCCAGGTACTTTGACTATTTGGGAAGCGCAATTTGGTGACTTTGCCAACGGCGCTCAAGTAGTGATTGACCAGTTTTTAAGCTCTGGCGAAGCAAAGTGGGGACGTCTATGCGGGTTAACTATGTTACTACCTCATGGTTACGAAGGCCAAGGACCTGAGCATAGTTCTGCCAGATTAGAACGTTTCTTGCAGATGTGCGCAGACCACAATTGGCAAGTGTGTGTGCCCTCAACTCCTGCACAAGTGTTCAATATGTTACGCCGTCAGGCGTTACGCCCAATGCGTAAACCGCTCATTGTTATGACACCTAAGTCTTTGTTACGCCATCCTTTGGCTACATCAAGTTTAGAAGAATTGGCTGAGGGTGTGTTCCACAATGTTATTGATGAAATAGATGATATTAACCCAAGCGAAGTTAAGCGAGTGGTGATGTGTTCAGGAAAAGTCTATTACGACCTGCTAGAGCAGCGCCGTAGAAATGAACAAACCGATGTGGCTATTATTCGTATCGAACAACTTTACCCTTTCCCCCATGTAGAAATTGGTTAAGCAGTGAGTAGATTTAAACATGTTAAAGATTGGGTCTGGTGTCAAGAAGAACCACAAAATCAAGGCGCTTGGTATTGTAGTCAACATCATTTTTGGTCTTCGTTGCCAGAAGCCGCCACATTAACTTATGCCGGTCGAAAAGCCTCTGCTTCTCCTGCGGTAGGATATATTTCAGTTCACAACCAACAGCAAAAAAACTTGGTTGATGATGCTCTAACAATTAAATAAGGAACCAGTATGACAATAGAGATAAAAGTACCGGTATTGCCTGAATCAGTGGCAGATGCATCCATCGCTACTTGGCATGTTAATGTAGGCGACAAAGTGAGTCGTGATCAAAATCTTGTAGATATCGAAACAGATAAAGTAGTGTTAGAAGTGGTTGCACCTGCAGACGGTGTTATCAGTGAGATATTTTATGCCGAGGGCGAAACAGTCCTAGGCGAACAAACGATTGCTAATTTTGAGGAAGGTGCGGGTGCAATTGCAGCCGAAGCTCCAGTTAAAGGCGATGATCAATCAAGTCAACCATCCGGTAATAAAGGTGAGTCAGTGGAAATCAAGGTACCCGTTCTGCCAGAATCTGTAGCAGATGCAACAATTGCAACATGGCATGTACAACCAGGCGAAGCTATCTCTCGTGATCAGAACTTAGTTGATATTGAGACCGATAAAGTAGTCTTAGAAGTGGTTGCACCCGCGGATGGAACAATAAGTGAAATTCTTGCGCTAGAAGGTGCAACAGTAAACGGTGAACAAGTAATCGCTAATTTCATTGCAGGTGCTGCTGCAGATACGCCATCCACACCAGTAGCTGAAGCTGTATCCGAAGAAAACGATGCACTTAGCCCTTCAGTCCGCAGACTGTTAGCTGAAAAAGGCCTAGATGCTGCTAAAATTAAAGGCACAGGCAAAGGCGGTCGCGTAACTAAAGCAGACGTTGAAAAGTCCTTACAAGCGCCAGTAGCAAAACCTGCTGCATCATCAGAAGCATTACCAGTGGTTGCCTTGGATAACCGCACTGACAAACGTGTGCCTATGACACGTTTACGTAAAACCATTGCTACTCGTTTGTTAGAAGCAAAAAATAGCACGGCAATGTTAACGACTTTTAATGAAGTTAATATGAAGCCAATCATGGACTTGCGTAAGCAATATCAAGAAAGCTTTGAAAAACGTCACGGTATTCGTCTTGGATTTATGTCTTTCTACGTGAAAGCGGTGACTGAAGCCCTTAAACGTTTCCCAGAAGTGAATGCCTCTATTGATGGTGATGATATTTGTTATCACAACTATTTTGATATTTCTATTGCTGTATCGACTCCTCGTGGGCTGGTGACTCCAGTCCTTAAAGATACTGACGCATTAGGTATGGCAGGAATTGAAGGTGGCATAAGAGCATTAGCGCTTAAAGGTCGTGATGGTAAATTGACTTTGGCTGAAATGCAGGGTGGAAATTTCACTATTACTAATGGTGGGGTATTTGGCTCCCTGTTATCAACACCTATCTTGAATCTTCCACAAAGCGCTATTCTGGGTATGCATAAAATCCAAGATAGACCTATGGCGGTAAACGGTAAAGTAGAAATTCTACCAATGATGTATTTAGCATTGTCATATGATCACCGTATTATTGATGGTAAAGAGTCTGTTGGCTTTTTGGTGACCATCAAAGAAATGTTAGAAGATCCTACACGTCTCTTGTTAGATGTGTAATTAATCGACCCATGTGAAACAATTGTCATTTGGGTCTTCGTCGTTATTTTGCTACATAACGACATAAAAAATAAAGCAGCTTATTTGCTGCTTTTTTCTTAAATTAAACGGGTAGAAAAAATCATGAATTTGCATGAATATCAAGGCAAGCAGTTATTCAAAGAGTATGGCTTGCCAGTTTCTGACGGGATAGCAGCTTCGACTCCAGAAGAAGCGGTAGCGGCTGCTGATAAAATTGGCGGCAGTGAGTGGGTAGTCAAATGCCAAGTTCACGCAGGTGGACGAGGTAAGGCTGGTGGCGTAAAACTGGTTAAGACTAAAGAAGAAATAAAAGCTTTCGCTGAAAAGTGGTTAGGCAAAAATTTAGTGACTTTCCAAACTGATGAACATGGACAGCCAGTTACCAAAATTTTGGTTGAAACCTGTACTGACATAGCAGAAGAGTTGTATTTAGGTGCGGTTGTTGACCGTACTTCTCGTCGCATTGTTTTCATGGCGTCTACAGAAGGCGGGGTTGAAATTGAAACTGTTGCTCACGAAACACCTGAGAAGATTTTAAAAGCTGAAATCGACCCTATCGTTGGTGCACAACCTTACCAAGCACGTGAAATGGCGTTTAAATTGGGCCTTAAAGGCGTACAAATTAAACAGTTCACTAAGATATTTCTTGGTTTAGCAAAAATGTTTGTTGACCTAGATATCGCCCTTATTGAAATCAACCCATTAGTGATTAAAGCCGATGGCGATATTCATTGTCTAGACGCTAAATTAGCTATCGATGGCAACGCAGCTTATCGTCAACCTAAAGTGGCAGCTATGCACGATCCATCACAAGATGATGCGCGTGAAGCAGAAGCGGCTAAATGGGAACTTAACTACGTAGCACTAGACGGAAACGTTGGCTGTATGGTTAACGGTGCAGGCCTTGCGATGGGTACTATGGATATTGTTAACCTTCACGGTGGCAAGCCAGCTAACTTTCTTGATGTGGGCGGCGGTGCAACCAAAGAACGTGTTGCCGAAGCATTCAAAATCATTCTTTCTGACAGTAATGTAAGTGCAGTATTGGTTAATATTTTTGGTGGCATTGTACGTTGTGACATGATTGCTGAAGGTATAATCGGTGCAGTAAAAGAGGTAGGTGTAAACGTACCTGTTGTTGTTCGTCTTGAAGGGACTAACGCTGAACTAGGCCGTGAAGTACTAGCTAAGTCTGGTCTTGATATCATTGCTGCAAGCAGTCTAACTGATGCAGCTAAATTAGTTGTTAAAGCCGCGGAGGGCAAATAATGTCTGTATTAATAAATAAAGACACAAAAGTCATCTGTCAGGGTTTTACTGGCGGTCAAGGTACTTTCCATTCAGAACAAGCTATTGCTTATGGCACAAAAATGGTTGGTGGTGTAACTCCTGGTAAAGGCGGCACTACGCACCTCGATTTACCCGTATTTAACACAGTTCGTGAAGCGGTAGAACAAACAGGTGCAACTGCTACTGTTATCTATGTGCCTGCTGCATTCTGTAAAGATTCAATTGTTGAAGCAGCTGATGCTGGTATCGAACTGATTGTTTGTATTACTGAAGGTATCCCTACTATTGATATGTTGTTTGTAAAAGAATATGTGGATGCTAAAGGCGTGCGCATGATCGGACCAAACTGCCCAGGTGTGATCACTCCTGGCGAATGTAAAATTGGTATCATGCCTGGTCATATCCACAAGCCTGGTAAAGTTGGGATTGTTTCACGCTCTGGTACTCTAACGTACGAAGCGGTTAAACAAACTACTGACGAAGGTTTTGGTCAATCTACGTGTGTAGGTATTGGTGGCGATCCTATTCCAGGTTCAAACTTCATAGACATTTTAAAGATGTTCCAAGAAGATCCAAAGACTGAAGCCATCGTTATGATTGGTGAAATCGGCGGCTCTGCTGAAGAAGAAGCGGCTGAATATATCAAAGCTCATGTCACTAAACCTGTTGTTTCATATATTGCTGGTGTTACTGCACCCGAAGGCAAACGTATGGGTCACGCCGGTGCGATTATCGCAGGCGGTAAAGGTACAGCTGAAGAGAAGTTTAAAGCGTTAGAAGCGGCAGGTGTTAAAACAGTTCGTTCTTTGGCCGAAATTGGTAAAGGGTTGCGTGAAATTACTGGTTGGTAGTTTTAAGTTAATCTAATCTTTATTGAAAAAACCCGTTATAGATAACGGGTTTTTTTTGTCGCCAAAATATCTGTCTGCGTATTCACTAAATGCGCTTCCTTGATTACAAATAATGAGTCCCTATGCCATGAGATAAAATAAATGTCCTTCTAACTTTTGTTTTCTAAGTTAAGAATAACCCCTTAAAATAAGACTTCAAAACCCCTTTAATTGTAAAAAATAAACATTAGTATTTCTAATCCCTTGGGCTCAAAAAATGTACGTTGTATATTGTTGGATCTATTACTAAAATCCGCGCCATGTTAATCACCGTTGTATATGCATATGGCTCTACTAAGACCCAGCATTACGTTAATTTTGAAGTAGTAGAGAAATGGACAAAATAGAGTTTATTCAAATACGTCGTTTTATCCTTAAACTGGGTAAAATGTTGCATAAATACGGTTCGCCTTCATTTCGCTTAGAAGCGTATTTAACTGAAATCGCAACACATTTTGGCTTACATGCGTCTTTTAACTCCACACCGACTACTTTGTCTATTGTGCTGTGGAGTGACTTTCATGAAGATGAATATAACCATTCTGCACGTATGCAGCCCGGTGATCTGGATATGAACTCTCTATCTCGGACTGATGAATTAGCTTACGAGTTGCTATCTGGTGACATTTCAATTGCTGAAGCGAGTACTCGCTTGGACGATATTGACGGTATGCCTAGCCCTTATGGCAAAAGTTTAACGGGTGTTTCTTTTGGCTTGTCTACTAGCGCATTTGCAATGCTGATGGGTGCCGGTTGGTCAGAAATTATTTACTCCGGTTTCTTAGGTTTGATGGTGTATTTTTGGACTCTTTGGGCACTTCGTTCAAAGCGAGTCGGTGTAATGTTAGAGCCCGTGGCTTCTTTCTCGGTGGGCTTTGTGGCGTGCACTATTAACCATTATTCATCATCAGGATTTAACATCTGGCTGATTATTCTTTCTTCTTTAATCATATTAGTGCCTGGCTTGTCATTGACTATGGGTTTAGCTGAATTATCATCACGCAACATGGTATCGGGATCAGCTCGGATAATGGACGCCACCATGCAGCTCTTCAAATTGTATTTTGGTGCTTTTTTAGGGGTGAGTCTAGGCTACCAGTTATTTGGTCAACAAGAGTTGGCATTGGCTGTCACCTTGCCATTCTGGGTTAATTGGTTGGGCGTATTTATGCTTAGCGTGGGACTGGTCGCCATATTTCGTACGCGTATGAAACATGTGCCTTGGGCAATAGCTTCCACTTTTATCGCTTACGCGTCATCTTCTTGGAGCTCAGGCTTCCTTGAAAATGGACTTGGAGCCTTTGTCGGCGCTTTTGCTTTGGGTGTTTTTGCCAATGTGTTTTCACGTATTGCTAACGCCCCCTCTACCATCGTTGCGATGCACGGTTTAATTGTGTTGGTCCCAGGTTCAAAAACTTATATCGGACTTAATTCTTTTATATCAGGCCAAGATATTATCAAAACAGATCATATTGGTCAGGAAACATTCTTAATATTGATGTCGTTGGTGGCAGGGTTAATATTTGCTAACGTGGTGATGCCCACTAGAAAAGCGTTGTAACAATAGGCCCATGTATTTAGTTTATATCTAAAGACTAAAAATTTTAACCACAGAGATCATTCAGGAAAAGAAAAAAAGAAAAGAAAAAAAGAAAAGAAACAACACGACACGATAGAAGACTTCCTAACATATGTTAGCTTTTCGCTGCTTTTCTTTTCTCTTTTAAGCTCAGCCTCTATGGTGTATCGCGTTTGATTGTATTTCAATAATGTGAAGAAAATAATAAGCAATGGTTTAACATCAATTACAGGTAGTATAAACCCTTGCCCAAACAACAAAAACAAACTACTGTATAAAAAAACATTATCGTTGATTTTATGCGTCTTTTTATTGCCGAAAAACCAAGTTTAGGTCGTGCTATCGCAGAAGTATTACCCAAGCCTCATAAAAAGGGTGACGGATACATTAGCTCGGCTAATGGCGATACCGTGAGCTGGTGCATTGGGCATTTACTCGAACAACAACAACCCGAGGCTTACGATCCGGCCTTTAAAAAGTGGAGCCACGAACATCTACCCATCATCCCTCAGCAATGGCAGCTTGCGATTAAAAAGAATACTGCCAAACAACTTGGCGTATTACGTACTTTAATTAAACAAGCTGATCAATTAATACACGCGGGTGATCCTGACAGAGAAGGACAGCTGTTGGTCGACGAAGTGATTAATTTTTTAGGCGTGACCGGGGCCAAAAAAAATACTATTCAGCGCTGTTTAATTAACGACTTAAATCCCTCTGCAGTGAAACAGTCACTGAGTAAATTACGCAGTAATAGGGAGTTTATACCCCTGTCTACTTCTGCCTTGGCCCGCTCCCGTGCTGATTGGTTGTATGGGATCAACTTAACCCGCGCCTACACACTTCAAGGTCAGAAAGTGGGTTATAAAGGCGTGTTATCTGTGGGACGTGTGCAAACGCCACTACTAGGCTTAGTTGTGCGTCGCGACAAAGCCATAGAGGCCTTTGTAAGCAAAGCGTTTTATGAAGTTTGGGCTTGTCTGAAAACGGATAAGGGTGAAAGTTTTAAAGCTAAATGGCAACCTAGCGAACAATGTGCAAAGTATCTTGATGATCAGGGACGGAATTTATCCCATGCGTTGGCGAAGAATGTTGCCGGACGTATTAGTCAGCAGCCCGCTCAGGTAAAAGTACTTAAACGTGAGCATAAAAAACAAGCGCCGCCACTGCCCTATAATTTATCGTCTTTACAAATTGATGCCAGTAAAGCTTTCGGTTTAAGTGCTCAGCAAGTGCTGGATATTTGCCAAGGTTTGTATGAACGTCATAAGCTCATTACTTATCCCCGTTCAGATAGCCGTTATTTACCTATTAGCCATTTTGTTGAGGCTAAAGAAGTGCACCATGCGATTTTGACCAATAGCCAATGTCTGGGTAAACAAGGCACTCTATTTAGTCAAACTCAGTTTGATTTAAAGCGTCAATCAAAAGCTTGGAATGATAAAAAAGTCGATGCACATCACGCTATTATTCCCACAAAAAAAACCAGTAATCATTTATCTGGCAGTGACGCTAATGTTTATGCCCTGATATGCCGAAATTATTTAGCGCAATTTTTGCCTATGCATGAATATTATGCAGTACGTGTTGAAGTTGAGATTGCCTCAGGTTTATTTGTTGCAGTAGCAAAAGAATTAATTGCTGAAGGATGGCGATGTATATTTGTGAATCGCAGTAAAAAAAATAGCCAAGACAACAACCAAGACAACATCCAAGAAGAGGGACAGTTGTTACCCCGTTTAAGCCTTGGGCAGGGACTTAAATCGTTACAGGCTGAAGTCCTAGAAAAACACACCTCGCCACCCAAAGCCTACACAGACGCCAGCTTGTTAGGGGCTATGACTGGTATCAGTAGCCATGTGAATGATCCACAACTGCGTAAAATTCTACGTGAGACAGACGGTTTGGGTACTGAAGCCACTAGGGCGGGGATCATTGAATTATTATTTTCTCGGGGATTTTTGTCACGTATAGGTAAAACCATTACTTCAACCGCAAGCGGTCGAGGCTTGATAGAGGCCTTACCTGATGTAGCCACCTATCCTGACATGACTGCCCGCTGGGAATCAGAGTTGTCAGATATCAGCGAAGGAAGAAGCCAATATAAAAAATTAATGGGCTCACTGGAGCAGCAACTTAAAGAATTAGTGATACAAAGCCGTGAAGTATTGCCTAAAGGTCTGTCTGGTTTAGGTAAACAGCGTTTCACAAAGAAACGTAGAAGTAACGCAAAGCGTAAATAGGTAGAGTGTAATTATAAATTCAATTGAGTGAACAGATTGTAATTTGGTTAGTATTTGTTTGATGTTTACAGGTTTAAAATTTAAACGATATTTATGTTTGAATTAGGCTGCAACTCCTTGGCATTTTTATAACCAAGAGAATCTGAAAATCATATTTAAATATACAACATTGTCAATATTCATTCTTGAGGCATTTTAAATAGTAGGGTCAGTAAAGGCTGACATTCATATTTCAGACTTTACATTAGACTGTCTAGCTGGCTTGCATTGAAGTTCGTCAATAGAATGAAAAACCATTGTTTACATTCCTTAATATTGACAATTTTTGATTGTATCAGTCTAACCGCTTCCAAATTTAGTGCGTAAATAATTTGGCAAATATTAGAATTACATATTACAGATAGCTTCTCTGGAATATGTTCAGGTTTTAATGAATGGTAGTTGCTGCTTTTAGAAGAGCGTTGGTCAGAATATATACAGTTATAAAAGTTATTGAATGGTGTATTATTTTTTTGTTTTAAAGTGGCTTTGCTTTGATGGTGATAAATGCCAGATTTCATTTTTTAATTTCATCATTGCAATGAGTTTTCAGGGATTGCGCTGTGCCGGACGACGTTGCCGGAGCCCTATTTTAAAGTCATGGTAAACAAAGCTTAGTAG
>OOFW01000037.1_pt1 | contig 16206 bp, 10 predicted proteins | sample 1670271 | NCBI WGS metagenome assembly OOFW01 (sample SAMEA98137918, study PRJEB22522) | marine metagenome | biome: marine biome; feature: marine water body; material: sea ice | place: Arctic Ocean | collected 07-Sep-2015 | depth 1.32 m
CATAGAGGGTATAGTGGGCTGCGTTAGATGTGCAAAAGAGACACTCAAAACTCTGTCTTGGAAGTAAGACTTTCGAGCGAAGACCAGACAGACAGATATGTTCACTCGTATGCATGCGATATAACTTTGCTAACTTTTTCATTGTTTTCTCCTTATTCAGTTATGGCTGATAAATGAATATTACCCCGCTGAATACGCCATTTTTTTGATAATTTTCGTCTTTGATTTGTCTTATTGTTGTTACTATTAAACCTAAGTTGAGTTTTAAATAAATATGACTGCTGCCAATACTCAAATGTACCTTTGAGCTACTTTTGGTTGTTTAAAAATTAAAAATTAAAAATTAAGTCGACTACTTATTCAATTTTTCGAAGAAAACAGCAAAATAAGCACTCCCAAAATACCTGCGATTAATGAGCCCAATAATATCCCTAGCTTTGCTTGTTCAATTAATTCAGCTTGCCCTTCGAACGCCAACACAGAAATAAACAAAGACATTGTAAACCCGACTCCGGCTAAAAAACCGACCCCAACTATTTGAGAAAAGCACACACTAGAAGGCAATCTTACTAAGCCCATTTTCAAACCTAGCCAAGCAAACAGGCTTATGCCAATGCCTTTTCCTAAAACCAACGCGAGCAGTATTGCCAGCGTAATCGAAGCATCGGCTACTCTTGGAACTGCGGTGGGTAGCATGACCCCCGCATTTAAAAACGCGAATAAAGGTAAAATAATTAGGCTCACTGGCTTATCTAGAGTGGAGCCCCAACGTAAAATTGGTGCGGTGGATAGCTTAGCAATATCCTCAGCCTCTTCAGCAAGGGCGTGTTGCTTTCCATTCTCTATAATAGGTTTGTGCGGGTCATCCATTTCTTGAAAATTTTCAACGACACTTTCCATTTTTTTTCGAAACCAAATTTTATTAGCATGTGGGTGCGTAGGTACCATCATGGCAGCCAGAATACCCGCGGTTGTGGCATGAACACCCGATTGAAGAATGAACCACCACAGCAAAATGCCACCGGCTAAGTAAAAAATAGGTTTTCTTATCCCTAAAAGGTTCATTAAGAGTATTGATAGTAATGTGAGACCAGCCCAAGCAAGTGACTCGCCAACAATCTGCTCAGTATAAAAAAGGCTAATTACTGCCACAGCTCCCATATCATCTACAATGGCTAATCCTGTCAGGATTACGAAAATTGCGCGCGGTGCTTTTGCGCCTAAAAGCGTCAGAATGCTAATCGCAAAGGCTGCATCTGTCGCCATGGGTATGCCCCAACCTTGATAAGCATCGGAATTACCATACCAAATGATGGATATATAAATAAGCGCGGGTAACAGCATTCCACCCAGTGCCATCGCAATCACCAATCCGGCATCTTTAATGTTACTCAGCGCACCGACCAAAATTTCATATTTTATTTCTAAACCCAAAATGAAAAAAAACAACACCATTAATCCATCATTTATCCAATAATGTATAGAGTGGCTTATTTCCCAATCGCCAAGGGAAACGGTTAATCTCATCGCGTTTAGCGCAGCATAGGTTTGTTGCCATCCAAAGTTAACTAATACCATAGCGATTACGACAGAAACAAATAGCGCTATTCCTGTAACCACTTGGCTGTCAATAAAGACCTCCACAGGTGAAGATACCTTTAAAAAACGGTGCTCTAGCAGAGCGTGCTCACGATCCTTCTTATTAATTTTTAAGCTCAAATCAATTTGCCTTTCCGTTAATAAGTGTACGTTTAGTCCTTCGAGAAAATAACAACCGAAACAGCTGCCGCTGCCATAGCACTAATAATAAAGCCATTCCAGTGCGACAAAGGGGACTTAATCCGATAATTAAATCAGTCTTGTTATTAGTCGGGTAGTGCATAAGCAATCAACGCATCACCAATCGGTGTGTTCATAAAGTGATGCCCGCCAGCCATAATCACCACATACTGCTTGCCTTGGTGTTCGTAAGTCATAGGAGTGGCCTGTCCACCAGCAGGTAAGGTATCTTGCCACAGTGTTTCACCGGTGTTTATATCAATGGCCCTGATTAAGTCATCTGTTGCAGCAGCTATGAAGATCAAACCACCAGCGGTAATTATGGCGCCGCCATTGTTGGGAGTGCCAATATTGAATGGCAGCATCGAAGGAATGCCAAAGGGTCCATTGCGTCGGGCTGTTCCTAATGGCCGGTCCCACAATTGCTCACCAGTATCTAAGTTAATCGCCCTGATGCCGCCATACGGCGGTTCTTTGCACAACAGCTGAGTAAAGGGCATGCGCCACCCCGCGTTGACATCAATGCCATAGGGTGCACCTTTTTGTGGTGCTAATGCAGCATGTGAGCCGGCTTTTTCAGATAGCAATAGCTCGTCAGTTTCGGCTCTGGGAATCAGTCTGTTGTAATTGGGTATGTCATTGTAATTAGCTACAATGATGCGTTGTTTGGTGTCAACCGCTACACCTCCCCAGTCTGACCCTCCGTTATAACCTGGGTATTGAATCCAAGGCTGCTTAGTGGTGGGTGGGGTGTATATACCAGCATAGCTAGCTTGTCGAAATTGAATGCGGCAAAGCATTTGATCAATCGGTGACATGCCCCACATATCACGTTCAGTTAATGCCGGTTTTGCTAGCGTATGAAAACCTGAAAAGGGTTGCGTTTTTGCCCTCTCACTTGGCTCAACACCGCCATTAGGAGTCACTTTTCGAATCACCTCAGTCAACGGTTTGCCGGTGAGGCGATCTAACACGTAAATGTCGCCTTGTTTAGTGGGTAAAATCAAAGCCGGTGTTGTGCCATTATTGGTGGGGAAGTCAACCAAAGTGGCTTGCGAACCTAGGTCATAGTCCCACACATCGATATCCACAGCGCGAAAGTGCCAAACTGGTTTACCCGTTAATACATCAATTGCCACTAAAGCGGTTGAATAACGATCCTCTGCTGCCGAGCGCTTAGAACTCAGGTAGTCACCGGCTGAATTGCCCATAGGCATATAAACTAAGCCTAATTCTTCATCGCCAGAAGCGGTAGTCCACATATTGGGTGTACCACGAGTGAAGCTGCTCGTATTTGGTCTGTTGCTTAAATTAGCTTGACCCATATCCCACGCCCACAAATGTTCACCTGATAACGCGTCAAAGCCTTGTAATACCCCTGATGGCGCGTCGATACTTACCCCATCTTTGACTTGGTGGCCGGTGACCACTACACCTTTAATGATGGTGGGAGCCGATGTCATGGCAACCATACCTGGTTCAACATCACCCATACCAATGGTAATGTTGGCAGCACCAGCATTGGCAAAATCCATGCACCGTTCTCCCGTCATTGCATCAACAGCAATCAAACGACCATCTAAAGTGCCCTCAATAATGCGTTTCTCACAAGCCTTGCCACTGTGGCTGCCATCTTCATAGTAAGCAACCCCTCTACAAGAAGCGCTATAGGGTATAAATGTTTTTTTCACCTCCGGATTATGACGCCAAACTTCTTGACCATTATTGGCATCAAGCGCAATCAAGATGTTTGTCGCGGTGCATAAATACAGTAGGTCACCGATTTTAAGCGGAGTAGTTTCTGCGGCATATTTGCTTTGTGATGGGTCACCTTCTGGCATATCTCCGGTGTGAAATATCCAAGATCGTTCTAAACTTATGATGTTATTAGTGTTGATTTGTTGCAACGGAGAACTGCGTCTTGCTGCATAAGTGCCGCCATAAGCTGGCCAATCAGCACCTGCTTTAAGTAGCGATGGATCTGTATCGTAAGATGATGTGTCTGTTGCAATCACTGATGCGCTGACAGGCTTATTTGAACCATAAAAACCACCCACCAAGAACATTGACATCAGCACTAATGACGCTAATCCATAAGACTGTTTTAATTTCAGTGGGCTGTTTTGCATTTTTGCACTAAGTGGCAGCAGCAGGACTAAAACCAATGACAAACCAAACAAGCGAGGAAGCAAAGCCCAAACCTGACCATCTGCTTCCCAAAATGACCAAATAATCGTGATCATATAGGTCACGATATATAGCCAAACACCAATAAATTGTTGCCTGAATATCAACCAACCAGATGCAACTAGCATGGAGCCAGCCAGAGCATAATAAACAGAGCCTCCAAGCCACCAAAGATAAATGCCGCCAACTGACATTGGTAGACCCAAAAAAGCAATAAACAGCCCTAATATTTTGATCATCCTATTCACCTCTCCATTATTACTTTCAAAAAATTATTATTGTCTTTTTGTCTTAGAGACGGCTCTTGGTTTCTGATCTGGCGTAAACATCACTGAAGGAAACTAGCCATTTTTTTGTGCTCTACCCAGAGCTTTAGGCACACTGACTCGAAACTTTTGCGCGACGAAATTTTGATCCCAGAAGGTGGCTTCGAACCGATGCTAAACGCAGAACATCCTTGCCCCCGTGTTGGTCGCAAGCACTCCTATGAATCGGCCGAATGGTGATGTCTAAATGGCTAGTTTTTATATATTTGTAATCATTAGTGAGTCGTACTTTCATGACCATACCCCCGTATAAAACAAATTGGTAAACCGAATATATATATTGCATTCGATAAGCTCAATTAGGGGTATCCATCCCAAATTGTGGAAACTACGTAGAGATTTTTGGGTTCACATTATGACTAACTGTGTTTCTAATACGTAGTCACAAATAACATCGCAGTATATTTCGATTGCTTTGAGGTTGTTTTTTTGGAGCAGGTAAATATGTTTAGAGTATTATTGATTCAGTCAAACCCTTGTAAAACATGTCATATTTCTGATGCATAGACGGATCTAAATATAAATTCTCAACCAAAATTAAGACTTGTCGCTAGACTTCTAAAAGAAAGAATAAGAAAAACGTTACACTTTGGTAAACCAGCAGTACGATTTAACTAACGCATTACATTGACCAGTTGAACTTATACTTTAAAATTGATGTACGAATAATGACTCCACTGACAGACTATTATTCAGCGTAAATTTCATGCAATAGTATTTCACGGTTCTGTATTCGGACTAAATGTTCCTATCAACAATATTTTTAAAGAAACATTTGTCCCAACTTGGTCCGAACACAAATTTCCTTTCACTGACGAAATGAGTTTTATGTATGGCTTCAAACAAAAAGTATGACGAAAACGAAAATTCAGATAGAAATTCTAATGATATTAATCAGACTGAAGGTCCTGATGTGGGAAAAACTGAAAGGTCTTTCGTGCTAGGTGTTTTTCATCTAATTGAGCGGATAATACTCTTCATCGTCGTTTTGATGACTATGGGAGCCGTTGTCCTTGAGATTCACGCAATTTATATTGCACAGACGATCAGCCTCGCCGACATACTGTTGATGTTTCTTTATCTGGAAGTTATTGGCATGGTGGCTGTATTTTACTCAGACCGACGCTCGGCGTTCGTTTACCCTATTTTTATTGCGATTACGGCACTCGCTCGATTAATTGTTCTGCAGGGCAAAGATATGGCCCCTGAAAATATTTTGTACGAGGCAATCGCCATCTTTATTCTTGCTATTGCTGCAATCGTACTTATCCGAATGCGAATTGAATAACGGTTGTAAAGAAGGACTGTACTGGTTATGAGACACTTAGTTTATGCAAGACACCTATCTTGACATTAGAACTGCGTTCGATTTTTAATAAGCCATCATTATAGAAACTGAACTTAAACCATTAGTAATTATTAGTTAATTGCATCGTTTTATTCAACAATTTTAAAAAATGATTTAATTTAACATAGTATTAAACACTACCTGCCAGTAAGCAGGATAAGAAAACATAATACAAAGAGCCGAATTAGTACTTAATTCACCCAAGTACTCATAATAAAATTGTTCTCAACGTTGTAGCTTTTACTCTGAAATAGGGGATGTAAAAATTAGCTCTGTTAAATTAAAACGTGATGGCGGTTAAGGTCTTTTTACCCTTCGCAATTTAAGCTCCACCAGAGTTTAGTTCAGTGACTATAACGGCATAAAACCCACGTTTTTTGAATGCATTATGTACAGTGTTTATTATTTTTTTACTTTATTTTTCATCACTCAACCCGAGGTTTTTCGCCATTAATCTTAACTCTTTGGTACTTTTCCTTGTAAGAAGAATGTAAGGGTGTAGTGAATTAATTTAGAGGTAAGCATACCAATAACTTTTCGTTGAATAAAATTTATGAATAACAAACATGAGGTATTTAAATGAAACTGTCAGAACATGCAAAACCGAGCTTATTACTTGCTTTGACGCCTGTCGTGTTGACCCTGCTAATTCTTGGGACGCAAATTTTTTACTTTGGTGTTTTTGAACCACATATTCCCCTTGCCATTGGATTAGCCATAACTAGTATTGTTGGAATTAAGCTGGGGCTTAAATGGAAAGATATTGAGAAAGGTATTTTTCACGTTATTCACGTCGCTTTACCTTCGGTTTCTGTTTTAATAACGGTGGGGATGATCATAGGAGTTTGGATCGCCAGCGGTACGGTACCCAGTATTATTTATTTCGGCTTGAAAGTACTTTCGCCCGAACTATTTCTGGCTGCTGGCATGCTCATTTGCGCATTAGTTTCGGTTTCTCTTGGCACTAGCTGGGCAAGTGTAGGTACTGTTGGTTTGGCCTTAATGGGAATTGGAGAAGGCTTCGATATCCCTGCATATTGGACTGCTGGCGCTGTAGTTTCAGGAGCATTTTTTGGTGATAAGATTTCACCACTTTCCGACACAACTAATTTGGCACCTGCGGTCACTGGAACCGACGTTTTTTCTCATATAAAAAATATGATGGCAACTACCATCCCAGCTATGCTAATAGCTCTTATAGTATATTTGCTAGTCGGATTTTTCGTCATCGACACCCAAAGCATTTCATTTGAAAAAATCAGCGTCATCACTAATGCCTTAGATGAAAACTTTTATATTTCAGGATGGGTATTATTGCCAGCTTTGATAGTGATGGGCTTAGCTATAAAAAAATATCCCCCCATGCCGTCACTATTCGCAGGCGTTGTAGCGGGTGGGGCAACAGCAATGATTGTTCAGGGTCAGAGTCTACAATCAATTTTTAATTTTGCGAACAATGGCTATTCAATAAACACCGGTATTGGAGAAATTGACAGCCTGTTAAATCGAGGTGGTATTCAATCCATGATGTGGACAATTTCCTTAATATTGATTGCTTTAGGCTTTGGCGGAGCGCTAGAGAAAACAGGCTGTTTGAAAACGATTATTAATGCTATTAAGAGTAAAGTCAGTAGTTTTGCTGGCACTCAAACTGCAGCTATTGGAACCGCGTTTGCGACTAACCTAGTAGCTGGCGACCCCTACTTATCCATCGCTTTACCGGGAAGAATGTATTCACCGGTTTACCGTGGTATGGGTTATTCAACTTTGAATCTATCACGTGGAATTGAAGAAGGCGGAACATTAATGTCTCCGCTAATTCCATGGAATGCGGGTGGCGCATTTGTAATTTCAGCTCTGGGACTCGGTATTGCCGATGGTAATATAGAAAATCTTTTGTACATCCCCCTCGCTTTTGCTTGCTGGACTGCCCCCCTGATTGGTATTTTCTATGCTTTCACAGGGTTGTTCTCCCCAAAAGCAACTGACGAAGAAAGAGAAGGTTGGGAATCCTCTGGTGAAGCGATAGCCGAGTTTAATTCTGATGGTACACCAAAAGTGGAAGATGAAGACACCGGGTCAGAGGAGGCTGATGACGATTCAAAAAAGGGTAAAACTTAGTTATTTAAGTATCTGGTTAATTCGTATAATTTAGTGCTGTTTGAAAATATATGGCAAGGATATTGACGACGCCACAGGCGCCATCGTATATAAATGTAATCTGCTGCGCTTTGTTTAGGAAAGTGCAGATTTCGCTGCAGCCAACTCTGTTTGGCTGTTAGCTGTGGGTAAATCACCATCAGAAGATTCAAGATGTGCACGAATGAACCATTGAAACTGCTCAAGGTCAGTCAATTGACTTATTAGCATGTCTTCCGATACCGGATCAAGTTCTGCCATTTCACCAATTGCTTTGCGGTGATCACCGTTTACGCCGTTATAAACTAAATCAAGGGCACCCAAATGCTCTATGACCAATGCTTTACCTAAAGAATAGTCACTCCAAGTGCGACGATCCGCAATAGATTGTGGGGTGCCTAAAGGTGAACCGCCTAAAGTAGCTATTCGTTCTGCAATAGTATCGGTCATGTCTCGAACCGCGTCTACCTGAGGGTCCAGCATTTCGTGAACACCAATAAAATTTGGGCCAACAACGTTCCAGTGAATATGCTTAAGTGTAAGGGCCAAATCAAGTAGCGCTACCATACGATTGTCTAAAGTAGCGATTGCTCTGTTTGCAGTCGTTTCTTGCATACCTGGCACTGTAAATTTAGTTGCTTTTTGCTGATTGCTTTGATTACTTATAGTCATTATTTCTCCTATACGATTTACAATAACTGGAGAGGTATGGTTTGCTAAAAAGTGGCATCAAATGCCTCTCCTTGAATCTTCACGCTATCAAACTTGCAAATGCCTTGTCAAACAAGAGCAATTTACTAGGCATTCAATATATGGACTGCTGACACTTAATGCGATTTGGTTTGGTTTTCTAAGTTCAACACTAAACACTCAATTATTACCCTTAAAAATATGCACCTATTCACTATGCCATAAGTGTTTTTATAAGTACCTTTGAAATCACAGTTAAAAGGTGTTGGTTTTGTATTTATGACCGTCAGTGAGTTGATAAGTAATGATTGATTTCGAGTGTAAGGCAAATAAAGAGTCTGTTGATCTATCAACATAAATATTGCATTCGAAGATTACAATTAGGAATATCCAAACCTAAATTGTGAGGATCATTTAGAGAATTTGCATTCATGTTATGAATTTTTAGATTTTACCCGTATTAAAAAATAATATTTTTTAATACGGGTTTTCCACAGTGGAATACGAGGAATCTCTAATAACATTAATACTCACCCAGAGATAAAGTATGGCTTTGGTTAATAGACAAACTAAACATTTAGTTGTTCTGATGTAATTGGTTTGGAGAGAGTAATTATGGATTCAGACTCAGCCTCAACCTTCCAATATATGTCATATGTCTGATGTGTTTAAAAGTACCGCGAATTACGCTTAATGTTTGTAGAACACTATACTGAATTAGCAATAGCTGCAGATGATATCGCCGAACGTATACGTTTCTTAGTTTTCGCGGCTCCAGGCACTTGCAATTTATGCACTTGTAATCTGAGCACTTGTAATCTATGCACTTGTAATCTATGCACTTGTAAAGAGTTTTCCAAATTGAGTCCTATTGAAGAAGTTAGAGGAGTTCCGACTGCAAAGGATATGATTGTAATACTGATTAAAAGCGACGTACGAGTAATCAGGACAGCTCTTGATGTTTTGAAAGCCGCTCAAAATTCAACTAATGAATCAACCGTATCTCTAGTATTTGGTCGAATGCGAGTGCATGAAACAAGCGTATGGACGTAAAGAAATATGACAAATACTTAACCGTTATTTTCTATAGTTAACTAGCTAAAGTAATAAAAATAGCGGCCAGTGATGGAATAAGTGAGCAGCAATATGAGTCGTTTTTGGTGATTTTTTGACTGTTTAGGATGCCATCTTGGATATTAATTGGATAGTTAACAGATTTTTTGATTCGAATATGGCTATTACAGATGTCGCAAATAAAATAGAAAATGCTGTTATCAAGAACTTACAACTTTATTAGACCTTAAACGTGGTCTAGCCATTTTTAACTAATAAGTACCTTTTAAACAAAAAGCATTCCAAATTAAGGAGAGCAAATTGAAGTCATCAAATAAGCATATATCCACGTTAACGGTGCAAGATAAAGATTATCAATATTTCGATTTATCCAGTATAGACGCCAACTTAAAACGACTGCCGCTCACGGCTAAAATATTATTAGAGAATTTGCTGCGTCATAGTGATGAGCAATACGTGCAGCCAGAAGACATTCAAACCTTAGCGAAGTGGGACACCAACACTTTATCTGAGACTGAAATCGCTTTTGTACCCTCAAGAGTGATATTACAAGATTTTACTGGTGTACCCGCCATAGTCGATTTGGCTGCTATGCGCGATGCAATGTTAGATCTAGGCGGGGATCCAAACAAAATCAATCCGCTTAAACCAGTAGATTTGGTGATTGACCATTCGGTTATGGTGGACGAGTTTGGCAGCAAAGATTCATTTAAAAATAATACTGAAATTGAAGTACAGCGAAATAAAGAACGTTATCAGTTTTTGAAATGGGGCCAAAGTGCTTTTACTAATTTTAAAGTTGTACCGCCAGGCAAAGGCATCGTGCATCAAGTGAATTTGGAATATTTAGCACGAGTCACCTTTGTTGAAGAACAGCAAGACTCTGTAGTTTTATATCCTGATACGTTGGTGGGTACTGATTCCCACACTACTATGATTAATGGTTTAGGTGTTCTTGGATGGGGAGTGGGTGGCATTGAAGCCGAGGCCGCTATGCTTGGACAACCTGTCACCATGTTAATACCAGAAGTTATTGGTATGCAGTTCACTGGCCAATTGCCAGCGGGTACAACAGCCACTGATTTAGTGTTGGCCGTGACTCAGCAGTTGCGTGCGTTTGGTGTTGTGGGCAAGTTTGTTGAATTTTTTGGTGCTGGTGTCAAACACTTAACCGTCGCTGATAGGGCAACAATAGCCAACATGTCACCCGAATATGGTGCTACCTGTGGTTTATTTCCTATTGATGAGCAAACTCTTAAATACCTTGCGTTAACAGGTCGTAGTCAACAGCAAATTGAAATAATCGAGGCATATTCTAAAGCGCAAGGAATGTGGGGCAGCGAAGCTCAGGAAGACGCCCAATATCACGCTAAGTTAACCCTTGATTTAAGTAACGTGGTGCCCGCTATAGCTGGCCCTAAAAGACCACAAGATAGGATTGACTTAGACAATGCATCGTCGGCATTTAAAGCATGGATAACTGAACAAAAAGAACTGGCCATTACGTCCATTGATACTCAGCAAGGTCAATTTGAGAGCGAGGGTGGTCCCTTAAAAGAATCACCAAAAAATAGTGTTTATTGTCATTTAAATGGACAGGATTTTGAGCTGGATGAAGGCGCTGTTGTTATTGCTGCCATTACTAGTTGCACTAATACCTCCAATCCATCGGTATTAGTGGCCGCCGCACTGGTGGCTAAAAAAGCCAATGAGCTGGGTCTTACAGTTAAACCTTGGGTTAAAACAAGTTTTGCGCCAGGCTCACAGGTGGTAACAGAATATTTAAACAAAGCTGGTTTATCTAAAGAGCTTGATAAAATGGGGTTCAATTTAGTTGGGTATGGCTGTACCACTTGTATTGGTAATTCTGGCCCGTTGCCAACACCCATTTCTGAGGCCATAAGAGAAGGCAATTTAACCGTCACTTCGGTGTTATCAGGCAATCGTAATTTTGAAGGCCGAATACATTCTGAAGTAAAGGCAAATTATTTAGCTTCACCGCCACTAGTGGTAGCTTATGCAATTGCCGGTAATATGAATATTGATATTACCAAAGAGCCTCTGGGTAGCGGTCACGATGGCAGGCCTATTTATCTTAGAGATTTATGGCCAAGCCAAGAAAACATACAAAAAATAGTCACAGAAGTGGTCAATGAAGCGATGTTTACCGACAAGTATGGCAGTGTTTATGAAGGTGGTGATGTATGGCAAAACCTAGAAACGGTTGATGCTAATATTTATAATTGGCCTGACAGCAGCTATGTTAAAAAGCCAAGCTTTTTTACCAACATGCCGGTTAAACCCGAACCAGTCAAAGCAATTAATAAAGCGCGTTGTTTATTAAAGTTAGCTGACAGTGTTACCACTGATCATATTTCCCCAGCCGGCGCAATAGGCAATGACACACCTGCGGCAGAGTATTTGCGGGCCAATCACGTTGAGCCAAAGGATTTTAACTCCTATGGTTCGCGCCGTGGTAACCATGAAGTCATGATGCGTGGTACTTTTGCAAACGTCAGGCTGCGTAATGAGTTAGCTCCCGGCACAGAGGGTGGTTTTACCCGTAAGCAACCAAGTGGTGAACAAATGACTGTGTTTGCAGCGGCTCAGCAATATATCGCTGATGACGTGCCTACTATCGTTATTGCTGGCAAAGAATACGGAACAGGCAGCTCTCGGGATTGGGCTGCAAAAGGACCGCTATTGTTAGGTGTAAAGGCAGCAATTGCAGAAACCTATGAACGTATTCATCGCTCTAATCTAATTGGCATGGGTATTTTACCCTTACAGTTTTTATCGGGGGAGGGCGCGCATACCTATCAATTAGATGGCACGGAGCAGTTTTCTATTGAAGCAGTTGCACCTAAGCAAAAGCAAGCGAAGGTTAAAGTAATCACAGAGGATGGCAGTGAATTTAGTTTTGATACAGACATACGTATTGATACACCGAACGAGTTTGAATATTTCAGACACGGAGGCATTTTGCAATATGTGATCCGCTCATTACTTTAAAAAAGTAACTGGCAATAATAATAAGGTTGCCATGCTTTTTGATAATGTTTTAAAGCCTATTTGGATGGTATGGGCTAACGATGCATGTCACCATCCATATATTTTTAATATTTCATGTGTTCTCTAACTCATAACAGCAAATTGAATCATTTCAATTGCCTGTTATGGCGCCACCAACACCGATGTATTCTGAACCCATCCAAACAATAAATCCGACATACAGCAACAGCAGAACTTTGCCGTTATTATTGGTCAGTTCGGAACTACTTCTCGCCATTATTATAAAAGCCACCGTGGCAAATACTAAAAACATTATCATAGGAATAATTCGAGGATAGTTGAAGCTCACTGCGCCAGCAATGATGACTCCGGCAGGCAAAACAACTAACAAGTCGAAAATGTTGCTGCCAAACGCGTTGGTTAAACTTGCAGTACCGAGTTTCCGCTGAACCGCTTTGACGCTAACAAATAAATCTGGGATGCTGGTTGCCGCTGCCAATATAGTCGCACCCCAAAAATAACTTGGAATAGTGAACATCTCACCGAGTTCAATAACCATTCGGATCAGCATTTCTACCCCAATAGTCACCAGTAGCATAGAAATTATCAGTTTCCCCCAGCTTTTGAGAGCTGAGGAAGCTTGTTCTTTTTCTTCTGGTTTATGGTCACGCATTTCTTGGTATTGGATGTATATATACAGCACGTAAAATAGTAGTGGCAGGACCATTAGGGAACTGGTCAACTTTCCATTTATCGAGCCCACAGTCGTAGGGTTATAAATTACTGCAAATGACAGCGTTACAATTATAATCAGTACACTAATTAGGTAAAACTGCGCTTCCCGATAGATCACGTTTCGTCCTGCTTGAAGTGAACCACTTCGAAAGAATACCGATGTTCCCGGAATGACTAGGATATTGAATATTGCTGAACCAATAATGGTAGCCAACCCAAGTTCAAAGTCGCCATGAATACCTGTTGCAAGGACAACAGTAACTAATTCGGGAAAGCTCGAACTGATTGCCATCACTGTTGAGCCTTTGACTGAGTCTGGAAGCCCATAACACAGGGCCAGTTCTTGGCAGGCGTCTTCAAGGTAATTGCATGCCTTCCAGATTATCCCCGTCGCGATGGCCACTATAAAAAATATATATGCGAGTTCAGCTAGCACTGATATTCCTTTTCATAATCGATTCTGATGGTTATTATAATAACCGATGCAAATTTGCATGTGTTTCATAAACTATTCCTTTAATGGAATATTTTCAAGTAGCTTTATGATAGCAAGGTTGTTGTTTAATTTAGCTAAGTCAATGAGATAGCTTTTTTCAATCTCTTGCATAGGTTGATTTGCTAATAATTCTTTTACCAACCGTTCTTCACCATTTGTTATGGATGTTTTCAAGGCAGCAAAGGTTGCAATACTGTGTTTGTCTTGATCAGTCATATTAAATCCTATTGGTTTCGTTAGGTTAGGTCACGTTTTGATGTCTGCTGATTAAGCTATAGGTTAATCAGCAGTAGCCATAAACTGTGTTTTTAATGCCGTTATCTGTATAAGTTAAATACATGTCAAACTTAACCGATAACAAATAAATCCATAAAGTTATTTACTGCTGTGGTTTCAAGCTTAGCTTGGTCTTTACAAAGCGTTAAAATTGTTTGGCATTGTTGACTTGGAAAACGTGATGCAAGGTTAGCCTTAAATTTTTTCTCCAACAGTGGGATCCCTTCTACACGGCGAAGGCGATGACCTACAGGGTATTCTACAATCACTTCTTCTGTACTGCTGCCATCTTTAAAGAAAACTTGAATAGCATTGGCGATAGAACGTTTATCTGCCTCTAAATACTCTGCTGTAAACTGCTTATCTTCGAGAATTATCATTTTATCCCGCAACTCATCAATGATGGGATGTGTGTTGTGAAAATCGTCTTCATAATGGTCTGCGGTCAAATTGCCAAAGGCTAAAGGAACAGCAATCATATATTGCAAACAATGATCCCGATCCGCCGCATTGGCAAGAGAACCTGTTTTTGAAATAATGCGAATAGCAGACTCGTGGGTACGGATCACAATTTTTTGAATATCTGCTAAGCGAGCTTTTACCTGAGGATACAAAATAACTGACGCTTCGGCAGCGGTTTGCGCATGGAACTCGGCGGGAAAAGAAATCTTAAACAAAATATTTTCCATCACATAAGAACTGTACTGTTGGGTAAACAAAAATTGACGTTGAGCCTCTGGTTTGAGGGTTTGGTCTTTATTCGTTTTCGAGAAAGAGACGTCATAAAACCCCCATTGCTCAGCGGTTAATGCGCTTGGTATGCCCATTTCACCGCGCATTGACATGTCAGCCAAACGCACTGCTCTTGAGGTAGCGTCGCCGGCTGCCCAAGATTTACGAGAGCCTGCGTTTGGTGCGTGACGATAAGTACGCAGAGCAGAGCCATCGACCCATGCCTGAGATACTGCCGCCATTATCTGCTCTCTATTGCCGCCCATCATTTTGGTAATAACCGCTGATGATGCAACGCGTACTAATAATACATGGCACAAACCCACTCGATTGAAAGCATTTTCTATAGCGATCACCCCTTGAATTTCATGTGCCATCACCATGGTCTCAAGTACTTCTCGCATAATAAGAGGTGGCTCGCCTCTCGATAATCTAACTTGAGACAGATGATCTGCTACAGCCAGAATAGCGCCTAAATTATCCGATGGATGCCCCCATTCAGCAGCTAACCAAGTGTCGTTATAATCTAACCAACGAATCATACAACCAATGTCCCACGCGGCTTTTACCGGATCTAGCGTCAGCGATGTTCCTGGCACTCGGGCCCCATTCGGTACAACCGTTCCTTGTACTATAGGGCCGAGGTGCTTGGTGCATTCAGGAAACCGTAGTGCCAGTAATCCACAACCTAATGTGTCCATTAAACAGTTTCTTGCGGTGTCTAAAGCTTCTTCGCTGGTGACGTTATAATTTAATACATAATCGGCAATGTCTTGTATGACATGATCATAATCTGGACGGTTGTTAACATCTGCATTGCTGTTCATTTTGTATCCTTATTTGTTGTGCACGGACTTGGCATAAGTTCTATTAAAAATGTACATTTAGGTTACTTACGGGTGCTTTAGTATATTGAATGAGGTGATAGTGTTATGGCTGACTATGTTTCAGTCGTTAATAAATAAGAAACCGGAAATCTATCATCCAAGTGACCACATCAATCTTTGAATCTGTGCTCAGTGTTTACAGTTTTGTGTCACCTACAACGGCTTTTGGTTCTAACCTTTCGATAAGTACAGCTTCATCTATATTGGTCAACTCTTTAGCAACATCGAGTACCGTTCTGTTTTCTGTATAAGCTTTTTTGGCAATTTCGGCACTTTTGTCGTAACCAATCAGACTCGTCAAGGCTGTGACTAACATAGGATTTCGTGCCACACGTTGCGCAATTTTTGCGTGGTTTATTTGCATGCCTTTGATAGCTTTATCCGCCAGTGAGGTGCTACAAGTAGCTAGTAGTTGAATACTTTGTATCAAAGTATGGCAGATTAAAGGCAACATGGTGTTTAATTGAAAGTTGCCAGACTGAGCTGCCAAGGTGATGGTAGTGTCATTACCCATCACTTGAGTAC
>OOFW01000038.1_pt1 | contig 15970 bp, 13 predicted proteins | sample 1670271 | NCBI WGS metagenome assembly OOFW01 (sample SAMEA98137918, study PRJEB22522) | marine metagenome | biome: marine biome; feature: marine water body; material: sea ice | place: Arctic Ocean | collected 07-Sep-2015 | depth 1.32 m
AAAGTAACAAGAATAGGAATGTTTTAGTAACTCTTATTGGATCGTCTGTTGGACCATTGATTGTTATGTCATTTTTTTATTGGAGTTAAATATGGATAATTTGTTGTAATGAAAATCACATATTTTGGTTACGATCCATTATTTTCATGCCTAGACGTGTTCTTAAAACAGGGACATGAGTTTGTTGTTATTTATACGGGTGCAAGCAGTGATTTTTCGGATGAAATGATTGAATTTGCTAACAAAAATGATATCCCTCTTTGTTTTGGCAAGCCAACCTTAGCTGAGATGCAAGCTTTACTAGTACAAGGTGTAGAGTTGTTTTTTAGTGCCGAATATCCTTGGAAGATACCTATTCCCAGTGGCTTAAAATATGCCATTAACGTGCATCCAACTCTTCTACCAGAGGGGAAAGGGATGACACCTTTGCCACACGTGATTTTAACACAGTCAGTTTATGCTGGGATCACACTTCATAAACTTAGCAATCAATTCGATGCAGGCGACATTCTGTTGCAAGAGTCAATTTCAGTTGATGAATATGAAACCTTTGATAGTTTGAGTGGCAAAATATTACAGAAAACACCTGCCTTATTATCGACGTTATTGTCTTCTCTTGATGATTATTATCAGAACAGTCAAACACAAGGTGAGGGCAGCTATTGGCCTTCGATTACAATAGATCAACAAACACTTAATTGGAAACAACCAACGGCTGTGTTGTTAACAACATTACGTGCTTTTGGCAGTTTAGGTACTTACGCCGATATTGCTGGGAAAGCCTGCCTTATAAAATCCGCAAATACTGCAAATGGAACAAGTTATCAACACGATTACAGTGCTGGGCAGGTATTAGTCGACAATGAACAGCACATCACTATTGCCACTATTGACGGTGAATTGTGTATTGCAAAAGAAACACTACTTTGGCGGCCTCTTAATTAGACCGCTTCTTAATTATTCAGCTCTTTACTAAGAAACTCTTTACTAAGCAACTCTTATTAAACCGCTATTCATTAAACAGCTATTTATTAAAACGACTATTTATTAAAACGACAAGCACTTACTTGTTAGATAAATCTTCAAACCATGTTCCAATAATCTGCCTTTCATCTTGTGTCATCCCGGTTTTATTCATAAGAGGCATATCTTTGGTTATAACAGTACGCCTATGGATCACCGATGCCCTTTTTTCAATTTGCTGCCATGTATCAAACATTAAGCCTAAAGGTGCAATAACAAACATGTCATCTGTAGGTTGTGCTGAATGACAATTTGCACAATGTGTTTGTATAACATCAAAGACTATTTTTTGCTGTGCATTTAGTACGATATCAGGTACCTGTATTTTTGCAGCGGCTGACGTTTCTATTCTAGGGGATGCAGGTATTGATACCCAGCCTGCAATCACTATCATGCCAATAGCGCCCGTTATGAGAATTGAAGGGCGAGAAATACCAGTATGTTTTAAGTTGAAATAATGCCGTATCCAAGCCGAAACTACACCAATAGCCATCAAGACTAGCCATGCATTATCATGTTGATAGGTCATAGGGTAGTGGTTGCTGATCATAATGAATAACAAAGGTAAGGTAAGATAGTTATTGTGCACTGAGCGCAGTTTGGCACCCATTCCCCAACTAGGATCAATTTCTTTTTTATTGGCTACAGCGTCAACCATAAGCCTCTGAGCTGGCATGATTTTGAAAAATACATTACCGGCCATAATAGTGCCTATTAATGCGCCTACGTGTATAAATGCGCCGCGTCCACTAAACCAGTGAGTAGCTAAATAACTGGCTGCTGTAAGTAGTACCAAAACCATTATGCCAAAAACTTGCGGGTATTTAGCGAGAGGGCTACGACAGGCTGCTTCATAAATAAATAATCCGCCAAAAATTAGTCCTAATCCTCTACCTATTGCTTGGTTGGCAGTTAACTCCATAACAGAGCTATCAATTAGATAAATCGCTGCACCATGATAATAAACTAAGCCAAGCAATAAAAAACCACTGATCCAAGTGGTATAAGCTTCCCATTTAAACCAGTGTAGTTTTTCAGGCATGACTTCAGGACCATATTCGTATTTAGCCACTTCGTAAAAGCCGCCGCCGTGCACGGCCCATAAATCACCTTTGATACCTTTTTGTTTTTTCCAATCGGGTGGAGTACGTAAATTATTATCAAGCCAGATAAAATAAAACGAGGCGCCTATCCATGCCACGCCAGCGACAACGTGAAACCAACGAAGAAATAGCGAAATCCAATCAAGCAACATTACTGTGCTCCTTTAAATACTTGTTTATCGGCTTGGTAAACGGCTCTGCCCGCTACATATGTGGCCATTATGGCTCTATCATCGGCTAACATGCTTAATGCAAAAATAATATCTTGAGGTGTACGGTTATTTTCAAAACGTAACGCACTGAGCTCATCAAATTCGGGGTCTAGAATAACAAAGTCTGCATCCGTGCCGGAATTAAGGTTACCAATTTCATTTTCTAGTCCTAATCCCACGGCTGCGCCCTGGGTCATTAAGTACAAACCATGCATGGGATCCATTTGGTTGCCTTTGAGTTGGCAGATTTTGTAAGCTTCCCCCATGGTTTTTAACATGCTAAAACTAGTGCCACCGCCAATATCCGTCGCCAGCATAACAGGAATATGGTGTTGCTCGGCTTTGGCTAAATCAAATAGACCACTGCCCAAAAATAGGTTTGAAGTGGGGCAAAACGCAATGCTTGCTTGAGTGTCTTGTAAGCGCTGCCATTCTGCTTCTTCTAAATGAATGCCGTGGCCAAACACTGCGCCTTTTCTTAGTAAGCCATAATGCTCATAAACATCTAAGTAATTTTTTCGCTCTGGGAATAATTCTTTTACCCAGGCGATTTCATTATGATTTTCAGATAAATGAGTTTGAATAAAAACATCAGGGTATTGCTGGGCTAATTCACCCAAAGCATGTAATTGTTCAGCGCTGCTGGTAGGTGCAAAACGTGGGGTAATGGCATATCTTAATCGACCATTGTTATGCCACTTTTCTATCAGTGCGGCACTGTCTTGTTGCGCGCTTTGTGGTGTGTCTTGTAGCCAATCTGGACAGTGTCTATCCATACACACTTTACCAGCAATCAATAACATGTTGTAACTCGATGCTTCCTGAAAAAGCGCATCTGCGGCTTGTTTGTGAACCGACGAATACACCATGCCTGTGGTGGTACCATGGCGATGTAATTGTTTGATAAATATCTTAGCTATATGACTGGCGTATTGTGGGTCAGCAAACTTACGTTCTACTGGAAAAGTGTAATCAGTTAGCCAATCAAGTAATTGTTCGCCAAAGCTGGCAAGCATTTCTGTTTGTGGAAAATGTAAATGACTGTCAATAAAGCCAGGCAAAAGTAATTTTCCTGAGTAATCATGGAAATTTGCATCAGCGCATTGATTTTTATGGTTTTTATATTCACCAACAAAGTCAATTTTACCGTTACGCGTTACCAAAAGTCCATCGTCAAAGTACACATAGTCCTGTTTAGGGCTGTGACTTTGCTTGGGGAAATGTAATATCGAAACGCGATACGCTTGGCTTGTCATAAATAATGGGTTCTCTTTATCTGTTTTATTTGTTTTTGTCTGTTTTTATCTAAGTTCTACTGCAGCAATAAATGCCGGACTAACTGCCACGGTAACTGCTAAAACCAAAAGGTGAAATCAGCAGTGGTACATGATAATGGCCACCATTTTCAGTAAGCTCAAAATGTACATCTACGAAGGGATAAAAAGCATTGCTGTGATGTGTTAATAAATATTCCTTAGTAAAAAAGCGTAAACAATATTCACCTGCTTGAAAATGATAATCTTGCCATTGGGTTACAACGACCATCCTTATCAGTTTGTGCCTGAATAATGAGTCCATCAAGGGTGGTTAAAGCTAATTTCATATTGGCAGCAGGTTTACCCAACGTGGTATCCAATACATGACTAGAAAGACTGATACTCATGATGTTTGTATTCCTTTTTCTAGGCTATTTTCTAGGCTTTTTTCTAAGTTCTTTTCTAAGTTTTTTTCTGATTGTTTTTCAAGTTTATTTTGTAGTCGAAGAAAGGTGATTTTGATTTGTTCCGCTGCGGCTAATTGAATTTCTGTTGTAGTATCATTTTTTAAACGCAAAGTGAGTACATCTAACATGGTTTTAGCACTTAACCCACTGGCACAAATGATAAAAATAAATCCATGTTTATTGAGGTAATCACGATTGAATGAGGCTAAATCATGCAATGTTTTATCGTCTGCATCCCCAGCCCCTTGTTGTTCATTGCTAGCCATTTTTCTAGTGGCTGCATACTTTTCACGTAAACTGTTCACATCGCCTATCATGGGATGGGCTTCAAAAGCGCTTAAAAAATCGGGTGTTGAACATTGTTGCCAAATGTCTTTTGCTGTTTGCATAACGGTATCAAAATCATCGAAAGGTATGGCTTGTGACATGCCATTAAACCATTTTGGCGCAGCGCAACATTGGCTAAACCATTGCTCAGCATCAATTCTGCTGAGACTATTTAAAGCCTCTAATGACATGGTGTTTTGTTGATTCATTTAGTTATTGCCATAGGTTTCTAAAGTTACTAAAGATTGCATAAGTTGTTTATTGTCCCGCCATGCTTGTTTTTGTTGAGACGGAGTGTTTTTTTTTGGCTCTAGCAGCTGGATTAATTGCGCTGCCATTGATACGGCTACCTCGATTGGACGTTTACCCGGAATATCTAGCACTCCAACAGGTGAAACAAGCCTCTGGATATCTTGTGGCTGAAAATCTCGGTGTGCTAATCGAGTTCTAAAGCGCCTTGCTTTAGTATCGGAGCCTATCATGCCAACAAACCCCATATCTTCTCTGTGCAGTGCTGCCATGACTATGTCAAAATCTAATTGATGATTATGTGTCATGATCATTACCCAAGACCCCTAGGCAACATGGTAATGGTGTCTGCAGGGGTTTCGCTTTCCATTAACTTCACGTTACTTGGCAAGGTGTGTTGGGCTATTTCATGGATCAACTCTTGGCGATTGTCTATCCAACTTATTTGCAACGGCAACTGCGCCAAAATAGGCACTAGTGCCTTGGATACGTGGCCTGCACCGTAAATAGCGATATGTTGAGTGTGCACAGTAAACACTTCAAACAATACATTGGTAGCCCCACCGCAGCACTGACCTAATTTACTCGAAAGGGGGTAGTGCTCTACTTTTTGGGTGATGGTGTTTTCAAGCAGCAAATTTCGCGCTTGTTTGATCACTTCAAACTCTAGATGCCCACCGCCTATGCTGTCAAACGCGGTATCGTCACACACCAGCATTTTTGTACCGCCATTTCTGGGAGTCGAACCTGCAGTAGCTAATAATGTAACTAATACATAACTTTTACCTTGTTGTTGGCATTGGTGCAGTGCGTCAAACCATGTTTTTGTGGGTAGGCTCATGTTTGTTTCTCCAGCCAAGCTTGTGCTTGTTCAACCGCATTGTAGACTTTCTCTGGAGTGGCAGGTGGATGCAATACAGGATCAATTTGATAATCAGTGATGCTGGATATCGCGTCCTTTAATGCACACCAAACCGAATTAGCTAACATAAGTGGCGGTTCGCCTACCGCTTTTGAATGGTAGATGCTGTCTTCGTCGTTTGCTCTAGGATACAAGTCGACATTGAAAATTTCTGGGGTATCCCCAATCGCAGGTATTTTGTAGGTTGCAGGGTTATTACTGATAAGCTTACCGCTACTATCCCATAACAATTCTTCGGTGGTTAACCAGCCCATTCCTTGGATAAAGCCGCCTTCAATCTGACCAATATCAATGGCAGGATTCAAGCTTTTACCCACATCATGCAATATATCTACACGGTTAACTTTGTATTCGCCGGTTAATGTGTCAATCGATACTTCGGAGCAACTTGCACCGTATGCAAAATAGAAGAAGGGTCTACCGGTGCCTGTAGAGCGGTCGTATTCAAGCTTTGGTGTTTTGTAAAAACCCGAAGCTGAAAGGGATACACGACCAATATAGGCTTGTTGGATTAATTCAGTAAAGGAAATATTATGTTTACCTAAAACCACAGATTGTTCGTTAAAGGTAACGTGCTCATGGTTGCCATTAACCTGTTCAGCATAAAACTCGGCTAAGCGTTTTTTGATTATTATACAAGCATTTTGTGCAGCCTTACCGTTTAAGTCTGTTCCGCTTGATGCTGCAGTGGGAGAGGTATTAGGCACTTTATCAGTACGAGTAGAAGTCACTTCGATATGTGATAAAGGCACGCCAAATTCATTCGCGACTATTTGGCCAATTTTGGTATGTAACCCTTGGCCCATTTCAGTGCCACCATGGTTGATCTGCATACTGCCATCGGTATAAATATGCAGTAATGCGCCAGCCTGATTAAGATGTTTGGCGGTAAATGAGATACCAAACTTAACAGGTGTTAAGGCTAAGCCTTTTTTTATAATAGGGCTGTCTTTGTTGAACGCTGTGATTTGTTTACGGCGCATTTGGTAATCGCTTGATGCTTCTAATTTATCAATCAGATCAGCTAATAAATTGTGCTCCACCTGCATACCATATTGAGTGATATTTCTGTTGTTTTTGCGATACAAATTGAGTTTTCGAATATCTAAGGGGTCTTTACCTAACTTACGAGCAATCGCATCCATCATAGCTTCAGCCACTATCATGCCTTGGGGGCCACCAAAACCACGAAAGGCAGTATGTGACACTTGATTGGTTCGACATCTATGCCCTTCAATATAACAATCGGCTAGGAAATAACCATTATCTGCATGAAACATAGCCCGGTCTACTATGGCATCAGACAAGTCAGGTGAGTGACCACAGTTACCGTTTATTTCTATATGGGTAGCTTGTATAAGCCCTTGATTATCTGTGGCTACTTTAAATCGATTTTCGAATGGATGACGCTTACCTGTTGCCATCATATCCAACATGCGCGGTAGTCTTACTTTGACTGCTACATTATTGCGGCTAGCGAATATTGCTGCCAAACAAGCCCATTGTGCTGCTTGTGTTTCTTTTCCGCCAAATCCACCGCCCATACGCCGCATATCAACAACCACTTTGTGAAGCTTAATATTTAATACTTCAGCAACCAGTTTTTGTACCTCGCTAGGGTGCTGACTAGAAGAGTAGACTAACATTCGGTCTTCCTCTTCGGGTATCGCCATAGACACTTGTCCCTCAAGGTACATATGTTCTTGACCACCTATGATCATTTCACCTTCAATATGAATCGGACTTTTTGAATAACTTTGCTGAAAATTCCCTCGGCGCATAAAGTGAGGCGGGCGCACAAAGTTTTCTTGTTTTTTGGCCTGATTAACGGATAAACATGCTTCTGTAGGTGAGATAACGATGTTTGCCTTTAATGTCGCTTGGCGAGCTAAGTTAACACTAGTCCCTAAGACCGCAAATATGGGTTGGCTGTGGTACAAAATCTCTGAATCCGCTAATAACGGATCACCTGGGAAGACTGGACCTATGTCTTTATGGCCAGGGATATCGTCTACTGTGATCACGTCTATTACGCCTTCACTTGCCATAACCAGTGACAGGTCGATGCTCTTAATTATTCCACGGGTTACTGGGCTAACGCCTACTGCAACATGATGAATATTTGCAGCCTCTGGCATATCGTCGATGTAACGAGCTTGACCACTGACCTGACGATCTGCACTTTCATGTTTGTGTGACTTGCCAGCAGCACCTTGTGGTGCTTTATCAAAGGTAGGAGGATCAATGAGTTTACGCATTGTAAACCTCGCCTGTTATAGCCTCATCTATTAAGGTGGGGATATGTACCACACGCGTTTCGATTTTTTGAGCGTTTTGGTTTGTTTCTAACCAAAAACGTTTCCATAAATTGATCAACATAGCGACGCGATAGGTCTTGCTTGCGCGCACATCATCTAAAGGCGTAAACGCATTTTTGAGGATTTCACTACCTGTTTCAAAGGTTTCCTTGTTAGACCATGTTTTACCTTTAAGCTGACTGTTTAATGCTGTAACTGTTGCCGGAATAGCTGCTACGCCACCAAATCCACAATCAATTCTATGTACTTTTCCTTCAATAACTTGAACATTAAATACCGCGCACACTGCCGAAATATCATCTTCGTAACGTTTGGATATTTTATAGGCGCGGACAAAGTTTGTATGTTGAGTAAAAGGAATAAATATCGCTTCTATCCATTCAGATACTTCTAAAGCTGTTTTACGGTAATCCAGAAAGAATTCACTGACGGGTATTTTTCTTCTTTGCTGACCATTATCAACGTGTATAACCGCATTAAGTGCTAATAAAGCAGGCGGCATATCCCCTATAGGCGAACCATTGGCAACATTTCCACCTAGACTGGCTTGATTACGGATAGGTGTGGCAGCAAAGCGCCATAATAGCTCGGATAACTGTGGGAAATGTTTCAGCAAGATTGATTCGAGTTTACCAAAAGGCAGGGCGGCACCAATTAATAATCCGTGTTCTTGCTGAACCAGCTGATTTAAGTCTGGTATCGCGCTTAAAGCGATAAGCTTGTCAAAAGATTTTAATCGTTGTGTGACTTGTAAGGCTAAATCAGTACTACCTGCAAATACGTTTGCCTGTGGATATTTGGCTATAACATCTGCCAGTTCTTGTCTTGAAGTGGGCACCAGTAAGTTATCAGTGCTGATAACTAGACTATTTATTTCTCGTAAACTATTTATGTCGTTCAAACAATTAATCGTCTGGGTTTCAGCTTGTTTAAACTTATCAGCTTGTTTGTTTTGGCAGGCACTCAACGTAGCATCGATAATAGGACGATAACCTGTGCAGCGACACAAATTGCCTGAAAGTGCTTGAACAACCGCTTCTCTATTGGGAAATTCTGGTTGTTGGTATAAAGCAAACATCGACATAATAAAACCTGGGGTACAAAAACCACATTGTGAACCATGATAATCAACCATGCTTTGCTGTACAGGATGTAAATTTTTTCCATCTGACAAATGTTCTACGGTAATTAATTGTTTGCCATGTAACGCCGATAAAAATGTTACACAACTGTTGATGGCTCGATATTCAATACTATTCCGTGTTGAGTCGCCAGTGTTGACTACTTCTGCTAATACCACAGTACAGGCACCACAATCCCCAGAGGCACAACCTTCTTTTGTTCCTGTTAGGTTTTGTTGTTCACGCAGATACTCAAGTAACGTTAGGTCAGCTCTAGTTTGTTCTATGTTAGTTATTTCGTTATTTAGCAAAAAACGAATCATATTGCGCCCTATTAACATAAATTATTAGCGATATTATCTCGACTAGTGATGTAGAATACAACAAAAACCTGACTAAATGGTCAGGTTTTAATCAGGCAATACAAAATGACCTTAGGCACTGTAGTTAAACATCTACATTAGCCTGAGACGATATTTCTAGTAACACATCGATTTTTATACATATTAGTAATGTAAATATTAGCAATTTAAATGCCGACTTTTAAATATAGTCCTAATTTTATTAAACAATTTTATGTGTCTAGCATTAGCCTAGATTGGATGATATTTTTACGTCAATAAATAGGCCCTGATCCTACTAAAACCCTACACGATTGGAAATTAAATAATAAATGTCTGCCAATAACAATTACAAAGAAATCAGCATTGGTGAGTTTAACCGCAGTAAAATATTAAATGCTGCAGAGAAGGAGTTTGCTTTGCATGGCTTTAAAGGTGCACGAGTTCAGCAAATAGCCGACAGAGCTGAACTGCCTAAAACCAATGTACTTTATTATTTTAAATCCAAGGAGTCTCTGTATTTGGCTTTATTGGAAGATATTCTGCGGTTATGGAATAGCCGCTTTGATGAAGCGACAGTGGGTGATGACCCAGCAGAAGTTTTGGCTCATTATATTGCTGATAAAATGGAAATATCCCGTTGTCGTCCAGATGCATCTAAAATGTTTGCACTAGAAATCATCAATGGTGCACCTAATTTAAACGCATTTTTTAAAGATCAACATGCTTCTTGGATGGCCGGTCGAGTTGCTGTTATTACACAATGGATTGAGCAAGGTAAATTAGTCGCAACCGATCCTCATTATTTATTATTTAATATTTGGGCAACCTCACAACATTATGCTGACTTTTCTGTACAAATTAATGAACTTAGAGGTAAACCTATGACTCAAAACGACTTTGCAGAAGCTACAAATAATTTAGTGAAATTAATACTAACCGGTTGCGGATTATCTGTACCAATAGAATTTGAGTAAGGTGCCTCCCATGAAACATGCATATCCAAGAGATTTGATAGGTTACGGTCAATTTCCTCCACATCCAAAATGGCCCGGCCAAGCAAAAATAGCGGTACAATTTGTATTAAATTATGAAGAGGGCGCTGAAAATTCTGTGTTGCATGGGGATGATCAATCTGAAGTATTCTTATCTGAGATAGTTGGCGCGCAAGCATACACAGATCGACATTTAAGTATGGAGTCTATGTACGAATATGGTAGCCGTGCTGGATTTTGGCGTCTTTATAATTTGTTCGTTCGTTATAATTTACCGATTACAGTATTTGGCGTTACGATGGCACTGCAACGCAATCCAGAAGCGGTAGCCGCTATGAAAAAAGCAAACTGGGAGATAGCCAGTCACTCTATGCGCTGGATCCAATATCAAGACATGCCCGAAATGCAAGAAAAAAAAATGATCAATGCTGCAGTGCAGTTACATCTAGCGATAACTGGCAGTAAACCTAAGGGTTGGTACACGGGCAGAACAAGCCCGAATACACTTAAATTAATAGCTGAAAGAGATGACATCTTATACTGCGCCGACTCTTATGCAGATGACTTACCCTATTACGATACACAATACGCCAAACCTTTATTAATAGTACCTTACACGTTAGATACCAATGACATGCGTTTTGCCACGCCTCAAGGTTTTAACAGTGGTGAACAATTTTATCAATATTTAAAAGATGCATTTGATGTGTTGTATTCAGAAGGCGAGACGGCACCTAAAATGTTATCTATCGGATTACATTGCCGCATAGTTGGTAGGCCAGCTCGTATGGCAGGGCTGCAACGTTTTATTGAGTATGTTCAACAGCATGACCAAGTTTGGTGTTGTACCAGAGAGCAGATTGCTTTGCATTGGAAAGAGCATTTTCCACTTTAATACAGATACTTAATTTAAAGCGCCATAAAATTTTGAACCACAAATAGGCTTAACAGTATAAAACGATGGCTGGGTAGACGTTTATTTTACTAGCACATATTCGGACTGCTATTAATGTTTAAACCGAAATTGAATGCTTCAAAATTGCTGAAAATGCCACAATTGAGATGATAAATTATTTTTGATTGGTCTATGAAGACCAAAGCATACTTTTTTTCTAGTTAGAGTTTTAATCGGACATTAGCCTCTCTTTGAAATTAGTCGTTAATAAGGTCAAGTTTTATCTCGTTAAAACAGTGGAGGAAAATCTCATAGGTCTAAATACGAGTAATGCCCGATCCATTAGCCACCAAAGACAGGAGCATAAAGAACCACAACCTTTCCATGTTTATAAACGTTTCAAAAATTAGCCAATATTTATACGACTGGATAAACTATTTTGGTATCGATAATCATAATTAGTGTTGTGACAATCTAGTTTATTGGACCCATATTACAGAATAGTTTTTAAATCCATACCTAGAGCAATCAAATGCCTGCTTAGTAAAAGATAACAAGTCATTCCTGTCTTTATTTCGGACTTTTAGTTAATTGCAGATATAGCTGCATGGCGGCTAATGACAACCTCTATTGGATGGCTATTTATAAGACCCTAGAATATATAACTTCCAATATTCAGAACACTCTTTTAGTTAATTTTGTTAGCAAGTTTCTGCCCTTGATACCTATTTCATAACGAGTAAGGTACATAAATTAGTGTGTCACCTTGGTTATTAACTTAATTAAAGTTAAGCGTAAGTAAGACTAATGAGTGGATGTCATTCATCAATGAATGCGTGCGACGTTAAGACCTAAGTCCGTGATCTTCTAATTAATAGAACTACAATATTGGTCTTTGTATTCAAATTAAGTTCTCTCATCTTTATTTAAATCGTTTTGCAAATAGTTGTTTATAGACATCTAAATTAAGTATTTTTACCTATTTACCATTCTGATAATTCACATAAGATAAATCTTAATTAATTCTAAATGTGAGTCTAGATTTACGCTTTACAGCCATAAAAAGCCGTTTATATCTGGTTATCTGATGTTGCACGTTGGCTACTTTTCAGATGATTAATGTTTTTTAATAGCAACTAGTAATAAGGGTATTTATGCATTCGATAAAAATACTTGCGGTAGATGATAAGATATCTAGCCTTATTGCTTTAGAAGATGTGTTAAGCGGGATTGATGCCAATATTATAAAAGCGACCTCTGCAAAAGAGGCTCTGTTGATCATACTCAAACAGCCAATTGACTGTATTCTATTAGATGTCAGCATGCCTGATATGGACGGTTTTGAATTTTTAAAAACGTTAAGCAATGCGCCAGCTCACTCACAAATCCCTGTTATTATGATTACCGGTAAAGTCTTCAGTGAAAACGAAACACTAAAAGCCTATAAATTTGGTGCAGTCGACTTTTTGCTCAAACCCCTCGACCCTGAAACTGTATATCGTAAAGTAGGCTTCATAGTGCGCCAAGCCCAGCGTATTAATGCTGTTAAGAGCATAGAAAAACAATTAGCTTTTCTAGAAAGAGACCTAATTAAGCCTCTTGAAACCCTGCTAAAACATGATGAAACAAACAGTAATCATGGTTATACACTCTCTAAAGTAATCCAAAATTTAAAACATCTGCATGATGTATGGCAGGTCTTAAATGAGAATAAATAATACTTCAGCTAATAAAGCAAAGATAAAAAAAGTAGATGAAAAAGTAGATGAAAAAGTAGATGAAAAAGTTGAGGCAAACTTTGCTACTAAGTCAAAACAAGCAACAATATCTAAAAATAATACAGCAGAAAGTAATATTGATTTATCAAAGGTCAAACTACCCAGCTATGTAGTAGGTATAGGTTCCTCAGCGGAAGGTTTGGAGGCCCTTGAATTATTGTTTTCTAATATGCCATTAAAAACGGGTATGGCCTTTGTAGTAGTTCAGCACTTATCCCCAGACTACAAAAGTATGATGGCGGAATTACTGGCCAGAAAAACTAAGATCATGATTAAAGTCGCTGAAGATAAAATGGTCATTGAAGCGGATACTATTTATTTACTGCCACCCAAAAAAGAAATAATTACTGCCAATAAAAAGCTATATCTTACCGAGAGAGAGAATAATGAAACCATCAACTTACCGATTAATAGATTTTTTAGGTCATTAGCCGAAACCTATCAGGATAAAAGTGTGGCTATTGTACTTTCAGGTACAGGTTCAGATGGCAGTAAAGGTGTGGTGAAAGTCCATGATAGCGGTGGCTTTGTTATCATACAAACGCCCGAAAGTTGTAAGTTTGATTCAATGCCTAAAAATGCCATCAAAACCAATAAAATTGACCTGGTTTATAGTCCAGAGAGCATACCTAGTGCGCTGGTTAAATATTCTAAACGCATAGCCAAGGTAGAACAGCAATTCAATTTGGTTAATTTGGATGGAGAGGTTAGTGAGTTTTATGAAATATTGATTTTATTAAACAATAGCTTCGACCTTGATTTCTCCCAATACAAGCCTTCAACGATAACCCGACGCATTGAGCGCAGAGTGTCTTACCAGAGATCAGCATCACTGAAAGATTACATCAATGTTCTGTTATCTAATAAGGACGAATTAGAAGCGCTGTATTCGGATTTACTAATTGGTACCACCCAGTTTTTCCGCGATCTTGACGCCTATAATTCTGTCAAAAGGTTAATTCCTGAATTACTGGAGAAATTTAAGGACGAGCCAGAAATAAGAATATGGGTATCAGCCTGCGCTTCTGGACAAGAAGCCTATAGTATGGCGATGATGTTCGCAGATCTCATGAGTAAGGATCCTAATGGTAATAAACCCTTTAAAATATTTGCCACTGATATTCATCATAAATCCATACAGCAAGGTGCAGCGGGCGTATACGATGAAGCAGCAATGCAGTCCCTAAATCCTGAATATAGAATCCGATTTTTTACTCAATTATCTTCAGGTAACTATCAAATTTTGCCTGAAATTCGCAAAAGGATGGTGTTTGTCCAACATAACCTTCTAAAAGATCCCCCTTTTACTCGGACTCATCTTATATCTTGTCGCAATTTATTGATTTATTTTAATACCGCAGTGCAACAAAGAGTGCTGAGTCTGCTGTCGTTCTCTCTAACAAATCAGGGCCTATTATTAATGGGCCCTAGTGAAACGATTGGATCACATGCTAGCAATTTTGAGATAGTTGATACAGTAAACCGCCTTTTTCGTAAAACTAGGAGCACCTTGAGACCCGACGTCATGCCACTTGTGTTGCGTAGTAGTTTAGCGCCAAACGTACCATCTTCTGTAGTTGCGATAGACAACGTCCTAAAAAGCACTAAAAGTGAAAAAGCATTGGAGATATTGTTGCAAAAACATGTACCAACAAGTGTGTTAGTGGATGAGAAAGGTCATATATTGCATGTGTTTGGAGACGCCGGAAAATATCTAACGTTTAATTTTGGGGCTGCATCATTAAATATCACCTGTTTAGTGGGTGATAACGCAAAGGTTGTATTGACTCAAATGCTGCACAGTATGATGAAACATTACAAACCTATGAAAGCCAAAGCAGTAGAGGGTTTTAATAACTGTGAGGCTGTTGATGTTTCGATGACTGTGTTATCGGAATCGCCCAGCGATTTAAATTATTTTATCATATCGTTGTCGGAATCAGATACTGCGAATACATTGGACGCTAATGAGTCTGCGATAATCGATTTAAAGCCTCAAGAACAAACACCGATCTTTTCGAAAATAAAAAATAAAAAATATGAAGAGGAACTTATATTTGTTCAAAAAAATTTACAAACCACAGTTGAAGAATTAGAAACCAGCAATGAAGAGTTGCTGGCCTCAAATGAAGAATTGTTGGCCTCTAACGAAGAGTTGCAAAGTACCAATGAAGAGATGCAGTCGGTCAACGAAGAGTTATTTTTTGTTAATGCTGAATTCCAACATAAAGAACGGGAACGTGTAGAACTCAGATCGGATGAACGCAGTATTATAGGTGAGTCAAATTTAGGTATTTTATTTTTAGATGCAGACCTTAAAATTCGTAAGTTTTCACCTATGGCAGGTAAGTTATTCAGCCTTGTTAATAGTGATTTTGGACGACCTTTTATTACAGCTAAAGGATTGTTGATACAGGAAATACAGGGAGACGTGTACAAGATTTTTCATGGTGGTGAATTAATTGAAAAAAAAGTAGAAGATGAAAAAGCAACAAGTAAAATGGCAAGAGGAAATGGGGGGAGCAGAGAGAGAAAGTAGGAAGAGCAGAGATGGAGTACTCGGGGGAACGCGCGCACGGGGACCACTTCAACCGTTTCTGGGGCTTGACAAACCACGGTACACATGGTCAAGGTGATTCCCTTAATCCACCTCTATGCATGGTGTTGCATGATGTGCATGTCTAATATCCTATCATTTCACCACTGCAGGAAAGGACATGCAGTTGGCAGCCATTGTGCACCGACACACTACCGTTGCAGACCTGTGCCACCATGCTAAAATGGCATCTAGCCTGCGCCAAGGGGTCAACACCGTAGATGAAACCGCCGCTGAAGTTGAACATCGTTCAAGAACCATTTTGCTCACTGGCAAAACCTACATGGTGACACGCATGGGGGAAACGAACATGAAATTCGAAACCGACCAAGTCCAGCGAATACTACGACGCAAAGTAGTGATAAAC
>OOFW01000039.1_pt1 | contig 15930 bp, 15 predicted proteins | sample 1670271 | NCBI WGS metagenome assembly OOFW01 (sample SAMEA98137918, study PRJEB22522) | marine metagenome | biome: marine biome; feature: marine water body; material: sea ice | place: Arctic Ocean | collected 07-Sep-2015 | depth 1.32 m
CTCTGACATTGTCTGATCTATGTTCGGGACTCAAGAGACAACAATATGAACACGACGTATCACTGCTCCAGCGTACGATACGGATACGAGACAGGTCACCGTATTGACCTATAGTCCCATAAAACCGAACGGGCCTCAAGATCACTGCAGAATCCACAAATTGGCCTAATTGCTGCTCGGCACTTAAACGGAAAAATTCTAGTTGTTTGGCTATCAAACCGACAAATGCCTGGTGTTGACCAGCCACTAAGTTGGCACCTAAAAAGTTTTTTGGCGAGTAAATCAGCCGACCTTTTTCAGGTGTTTTTAAATAACGCCTAAACCCTTCTTCACCAAAAGCAAACTCACCCGTTTCAACTAGCTGTTGCAGTGGCAAGTCTTGTACCGTCATATTTTCAAGCAATAGTTCGATTGCACGTTCTTGCAGAACAGGAAGATTATGAAATTCAGCGCGCAGCTCATCTATTCTATTGCTATGAATTCGCTGCTCTTTAGGATCTGGTGCTTCGTAATAGCCTTCTTTGGCCTTATCAATTTTGTCAGAAATAGCGCGTTTTAATTGAGCTATTTTTGCTTCAATCATGGGGATAGGCGGTGTAGGCAGTTCGTCTTTATAATAAATAAAAACCGAGGACCGAATTTTGTTTACTGCTTCTAAACTAGGATCAAGTTTAACAAAATGATGCTGCTGACCATCAAAGTACACCACCTCAGAATTCGAAGTCCCATAATCTATACCTATTGCTGCCATATCCGCCGTTCGTCACCAAAAAACAAGGGCGAGGATTGTAATGTAAAAGGCCACCTAGTTCATTAATTGTTTTGACTAAAACTTTAGTTTCTGGGTATATAAGCACTCCTAAAGGCTAAACAAAATGCTCACCAAAAGAAAAACCTACAATCAATCATTCACTTAATTAACGCTTTGTTATACGTGAGCTCTTTAACAGCCTTAAAATGGCAATTAATCTAGGATAGGCATTATGTAAAATCAATTAGTAGTGTTGTTTAACCACATCAATAAATTGTTGTATATCATCGCTATTATTATAAATATGCGCAGAAACTCGCATACCTAAATGGCGAGCATCAACACTTATATTGGCATGACTCAGTGCCTCCATAATAACCGTTTGTTTATCTTTAAAATCTAAAATCACTGTGCCGCTACGTGTGTCTTTATTTAGAGGTGACATTATTTCAGTGTCAAATTCATCCACAATTAAATCAATCATCGATTGGTTGTGTGCCCTAACACAACTCGCACCTCTATTATCTCTTGAACTTCTACTCTCTCTTGAACCTCTACTCTCTCTTGAACCTCTATCTTCTATTGAACCTAGCGTGGCAAAATAGTTAATGGAATGGCTGGCTAACGCGAAGGGTGTAATCGAGGGGGTACCGCCCCAAAACTTCATTGCTGATTGATTATAATTAAAGTGATGAACATCAAATTCAAATGGATTTTCATGAGAAAACCAACCCACATCTTTTGGCTGGCATTGCTCGATTATATCTGGATTTACCCACAAGTAAGCGGCGCCTGGTCCTGCGCATAACCATTTTACGCTTGAGCCAATCATGAAGTTAGGTCTAACGTCTTGCAAATTTAATGGAATAACACCCGCAGATTGTGCAATGTCCAACACTGAAATGATGTTTTGCTCTTTGGCCAGTGATATGACCTCGCGAATGGGCGCTAATTGGCCGGTATTGGAGTAAGCCTTTGACACAAATACCAAATCAATATCTTTGGTTAAATGTTGCTGCCAAACATTGGCATCAGTGATGTCTACACTTTTATCTATAAAGCGGATCTCAGCACTTTTATGTAAAGCTTTTTGCAAGACAAATCCCATACTAGGAAAATCAATTTCACTCATTAAAATGACTACATTGTCTTTATTTAGCGGTACAAGGGACATCAGGATTTTTGTTAGGCTACTCGATAAATTAACTTGAGGACAAAATTCAACAGCTGGCGCATTAAATAATGAACTTAATGCTAATTGAAAATTATTGATCACATCTAGCCAATTCGCCCAAGGTTCTTTTCCAGAGTTTTGCCACGGGGATAAAAAGCTATCTTTGAAAGCTTTTTCAATGGTTTTTAGTGGTCGTCCTACAGAGTGATTTAGTAGATAATTACTATCAGCTAACAAAAAATCATTTTTATACAGGCTCATGTTCATTCCTCAACAAGACTACTTTTTAGCGCTTCAATATCAGCATAACGAGTTCGAATATCATCACGTTGGTGAGCTGCACGTCTATCTCGTAACTTTTCTAATGAGTCTAATAATTCATGCAACGGTGGACCGCTAGCAGTAATTTTCTGCATATGTTGTTGTGCAATTCCTGCTGATGGTTTTGTGATGAATCGTTCAACTAATTGATTATGATGCTGTATTGCGGTTTTACCATGTAATTTACATACATCTAAAAACAAACTTAAGTTCTGCTGATACCACTGTTGTTGATGATCATTATTAACATGCAAACTATTAGCACCTAAACTATTAGCACTCAAACTATTAGCACTCAAACTATTAGCATATAAAGTATACGCGTCTAAAAAGTCATCCATTAAACTGGTGCGACGCATACAATCACGCAGAATTAATTGGTCTTCTGGCATCATATATAAAAATTTATCCACTAACATTTGGGAATATGAAGGTTCATTGGCAAAACACAAACCAAGCTGTAGATCGATAACATTAATACCGGCAAAATCCCCAGCATTAGCCCCACGATATACCTCTTTACCGACTCTATATGGTTTGTAATAGGGTCTTACACAGTTAAAGAACCGATCGGTATCTAGTTTTTGAAATAACAATTTATTGGATTCAATCACGTCCTTCAAACCTTGTTTAGCCACATGTAACAAATCGGCAGTAATCGGATGAGAAATCCCTAAAGGCTGGATCTTAATTAATGCATCCGAGGTGCGTTTATAAGCCAAGATTGATTTAGTGTTGTAATCGATAAATATCTTTTCATCATCTAAATGAGTAAACCGTTTATAATTGCCGTTAAGCGCTTTGTTATGTGTGGTTAAGTGAGCAGTGGCGAACCGTGGTGTCACCCCAATTGACGCCCCGATATGCATAGCTAGAGCAGATGCTTCTATCAAGGGAGAGGATTGCTCTCTTGACGGTTCGGTAATTTCATGGCGACGACAAGCCGCCATATAAAGGCCAACGTTGCCCAATAAATCGAAAGCATTATCAAATCCGTTATCAGTATTACCTTCAGTAAGTAATGGCAATATTAAAGAACGCCCCTCATTTTCAAGTTGTTGCTTGAGTTTGTCACCAATGTTATCAACATTGGCTTTGTCATCTTGTTTCCAATAGAGGTGTTCTAACTCAGTGTTTAAATCACAAAATTGGGTTCTTATCCACTGATCGAATGCTCGGGAGTGTGCGTTCACTTACTTATCCTGAATTGGGAATAAACATATAGCCTAATGCTAGCAGAATGATAAAGCAGTAATTCGCTAAAACTCGATGATAAAATCCAACAAAATAGTGAAATTTATTCATAAATGTTAATATATTATTGAATTCAACTAATTGAATGTGATTTTGTAGTGATTTTAGATAAAAAAGACAAATTCATTGTTAAAAGATTGCAACAGGATGGGCGTATATCTATGTCAAATCTGGCTCAAGAAGCTAATTTGTCAGATACCCCCTGTTTAAGACGAGTAAAAAAATTGGAACAATCTGGCGTGATAGAAGGTTATCAAGCAACACTCAATCGCCAAGCATTTAACTTGAACGTATTGGTCTATGCCTTTGTGCGTTTGAGCGCTAATTCGGATAAATTGGCAACACAATTCGAACACACTGTTGCAAGCTTAAATCAGGTTTTAGAGTGCTCTGTAGTCACAGGAGCTTATGATTATTTGCTGAAAATTATTGCCGAAGATTTAGAAGATTATGAAAGCTTTGTGAAAAAATCTTTAGGCAGAATAGATTATATTGCCACAATTGAGTCTACCGTGGTGCTCAAACAAACATTTTCTAGAAATGTATTACCTATAAAAATTTAATTACTTTGCACTTTATCAACTCTCATTGACCTGAAACTCGTCAATTTTGCAAGGTTTGGCGATGCCATATCCTTGTGAAAAGTCGACACCAATCTCCTTTAGCTTAAATTCGATTTCACTATTTTCAACAAATTCTGCCACTGTTTTTTTACCCATAACGCGAGCAACTTCGTGTATTGATTTGACCATGGCATAATCAATTGGGTCATCGACTATCCCTTTCACAAACACACCATCAATTTTTAAATAATCAACTGGTAGGTATTTTAAATATGCGAAAGACGAGAACCCAGTGCCAAAGTCGTCGAGTGCAAAACTACAACCCATTTTATGCATGGCTTTAATAAAGCTAGTTGCATCAGTGAGATTAGAAATAGCAGCCGTTTCTGTGATTTCGAGCGAAGATTAAAAACACACCACCCCAAATAACTGCGAGTTTTTAAAAAATGTCTTTTAACATTCCTAATATAAACTCCATTTATTGAAAAACTAACCGATATTTAATTAATGCCTAGGGAGACCAACTTATCAGCCGAACAGCTTAAACGAAAAATTCAAGTTCAGATGTTGCTAGTTCACATCACTGCTGAATTTCAATAAATTAATATCTCAAAGTACCTTAGAACATCGCTCACAGTCGATATGATTAACACACTGTCCAAGTATTGTTAAAAACATAAACTGAAGTTTGGATTGCATTGCTGGTGACATAATAGCTTTATGCGAATCAAGTAACTGAAGAAGACACGGCTTAATCTAACGTGTAAAGTTAAAAAATATTCTGCCAAATAATAAACTGACCTTTTAAAGGGAATAATCAGACTTTTTCAAGATAAATTTCTAATACAAAATTTTGATGTATTGCTCACCTGATGATGAATATAACCACATCAAGCCAACAACATTAATAATAACAGTCAACCAAAATACTTTCCGAAATTCTCGTTTTTGTGATTTATGCCTTAATAATTGTTGTGCTATCGCGGCACCTGGCCAGCCACCCATAAGTGAAAATAGATGTAATGTACTCTCTTTAACACGCCATTCACCACGCTGAGCCTTTGATTTATCAAAAGCGTAAGCTAGAAAAGTAATGGTACTGAAACAAAAATAACCAAAAAGTAGCTTTTGAGGAAATTGTCCTGAAAAATAACTAGCAGTGATCACTGCTAAAAATAACAATGATAATAATAATGATAACTTTCTTGGCTTTATTGCCACTTTTTTTTCAAGCTTTTCACCTAAAAAAGTGGCATCGCTTGCTGTATAACGCCCCGCTTTGTCTTTAGTTATTGAGAAGGTAATAATGTCATTAATTTGAGGAGTGCGTTTTCTATTCGATAACGCAGTTTTATGAATAAAAACATCGGTACCGCCTGCGTTTGGCCGAACAAAACCAAATGCCTTTTCAGCATTCCATTTAATGAGTTTTCCTTTGTATCTCACTAAAGTGCATCCCTAATTTCTAGGGCATGTTGAATTGCATAGATCACTTACATACATATGATTAACACGCCCTAATGTTGCTAATAAAAAAACAGCTTAATAATAACACGCTTACTAAACTAGTTTTCTAAGCGCTATCATATACTTAAGGTGCAAATAGCTTGTCCCTTATTAATTTTAGCTATCCGCTAAAAGTCCTTTGGCTTGTTCATTCCAGGTACTAAAACCCCTCTCTTTTTCAAACTGCTTTAATACTTCAATTTTGCTTTTAGGTGTATTGGCAATATCATCAAGGGTGGTGATCCCTTTTTGAGCTAGTTTCTTTTGCATCACAGGGCCAATGCCTTTTATTGAAGCAATGGAAGATTTCTTGATAGCTGGTTTAGCTTGAGATTTTAATACTGGTTTTGTTACTGGCATTTTATTTGTGAGTTTAATAGCTTTCAATTTTTCGGCAATTCCAGTTTCAGTTGAAATTATTTTTTCAGCTACTACGCTTGGTAACCGTTCAAGCACTTTGTCCTGTACCTTCGATAGTGACGCTAGACGTTCTTCGAATTCAGTCTGCAAATCTACTAATTTACTCTGGTAGCCATCTTCTACTTTCTTAAGGAGTTTTAGTGCTTGTTTACCAGATTTTTTACTGAGTTTTTTAACCTGAGCGCTTAAGTCTTCGACTTGGTCTTCTAAGTCTTTCTTGGTCGACATAAGTTTGCTATTAATTATCTTTAACGTCGCGGCACTGATAGATTTGTCTTCCGGTACTTTTTTTTCAGTTTTTTTAGCTGTTTTTTTAGTCATTACAAGGTTCTCAATAGTCCGTAGGGTTTAACAAAAAAGCTGAGTGAAAGGGTGTTGTAATACTCCACCCATATCTTGATTTGAAAAAGACCGCGCTAAGCTGCCTTATTTAGTGCTTTTTTAAGTTTTTTTATCTTACTTGCCTGCTTTTTCATTTTAGATTTTCTTTCTTTGATTTCATTTTTGATTTTCGTGACTTTTTTTGATGCTTTAGCCATTTAATTTTCTCCTAAGTGCACAACTGCGTTATTGCGTTAGTGCGTTATTGATATAGTGCGTTTCTGCGTTAACGCACTATTCAAATTTCTGTTTTGTGTTCAGCCACAAAACGACGAATAAATTTTCTTAATTCCCTTGCTGCGCTGGTATCTAAGTCTTCGCAAAGAGATACAAACTCGTCTCTCTCTTCGCCATTAATACGGATAACCAATTGGCTATCTTTCTTGCCTAACTTAGTTCGCTGTTTTTTGATCATTTAATATATGCTCATATATAAGGGGTTTATGAAACCACCATGCTATTAAATGTATATACAAACAATATACCCCAACATAAACCATGTCAAATTTTGTATGCCATACAATCAATGATTTTGTTGTTAGCTGTGTACTAAATATATCTGAATATTGCACAATTACGTCACACGTTACAGGGCAATATAAGTGGCGAAACCCAACCAACTTAACACCAGCAATATCCATGGCAAATATTTAAGAGATGTATTTGTCGATACTTTATCTATGGTTTCAGTACTTTCAATACTCTCATTACTCTTATTATCTCGTTGCTTAATTTTTTGTTTACGCTGCTTATCTATTTCACGTAATTTTTTGCCTTGCTGTTTTTTATACTCAGCAATGCCCTTTTCAATACCTTGGGCAACTAACTTAGTTTGCTCTTTAGTTTGACCCATTTTTTGCGTGCCTTTAGCTATTCGCATCCCTTGCAGTTCAACTTCAGGTGAGACTCTATTTTTCATATTTTGAATTTTACAGAATAAAATTTAAATAGGACTCTAGCAGCCATAACTCCCAGAAGCATCAGATTAAAATCAGTCACCGTCTTGGCGGTCACTATTATTTAAATTGAGGGCTACCTAAATTAAGCGCGGCCCAAATTCAGACAATATAAAAAATATTCACCACATATGTCACATGCATATGCCGCATAACGTCGCATCAGGGCGTTCACAGAACGCTATATATCGATAAAACAGATTGCGGTGAGAGTCTAAAAGGTCAGGTATAGACAGCTCAAAACCGAACACAAGCAATGTAATACCGAACACGCGTCAAGGCTCCACCCCCATAAATTCAAACTATCTAATTGAAAGGCAACACTATTAATTATTGGCACAGTTCTTTCTTATAACAATTATATAACTCATTATAAATGAACACTCCGTATGCAAATAAAACTGGAAAAAAACAGACAATGGAAAAAATGGATCAGTATTGGTCTGTTTACGATTTTACTGAGTTATGCAGTATTTTCCTTGAATAATAAGTCGCTTAAAAGCATCCCCCATTCAAGCCTCTTGTTTGAAACAGTTGAAACGGGTGCGATAGATATCTATACCAATGCCTTCGGTGAATTTGCCTCTGCAAAAGAACGCTTGTTGACGGCGCCTGCACAAGGAAAGGTATCTGAAATATTGCTACGACCGGGCTCAAATGTCACACCAGACACAGTTGTTCTGCGTCTGACCAACCCAATGTTAGAACAAGAGGTCAATCAAGCAAAAGGCGTGCTTGCTCAATTAAATGCTCAGCGAGAAGCGTTCAAATATGAACAGCAAAATGAGCGCCTTAATTATCAAGGGCGTATTGCCGACATCGAGGCTGAAATAGAAAAAGCCAAACTGGAACTAGATGTCAACGAAAGTTTACTAGACCTAGGTGTCGCATCAACAATCGAACTCAAACGCGCAAAATTAGCAGTACAACAACAAACAAAACGTTTGGAGTTTGAACAAAAAAGGTTTGAGCAGTTTATAGAAATGCAAAGTTTTCAGCTTACTGAACGAGATATCACGGTCACCCAGCAGCAATCGCAAGTCGCCATGCTTGAAAAACAATTAGACAACATGCAAGTGCGCGCTGGCATAGCGGGATCATTACAAACCCTAGAAGCAGAACTAGGTCAAAGTGTGCAACTCGGTGAGTCTTTAGCCAAAGTGGGTAGCAACCTTGAATTGATTGTTCGATTGCGTTTGCCACAAAACCAGGCGGATCAGATAGATATAGACGCCAAGGTGATTGTAGATACACAAAAAGGCAAAATCAAAGCGCATATCACACGCATTGAAAGTGTCGTAACAAACGGTTCGGTATTAGCCGAAGCGACTTTGGACGGTGCACTTACGTCCAATTCCCGACCTTCTTTAGCCGTTTCAGCGCAGGTGTTTGTCAAACATGATAGCCAGTCGGTTTTTATCCGACAAACCCCAGGTTTGAGGCCGACAAGTAAACAAACAGTGTTTGTTAAAACTAGTGAAAACACGTTGCTGCAACGTGAAGTCACCTTTGGTCCACTCACTCAACGAAAATTATTGATACTCAATGGCCTGTTAGATGGCGAACAAATTGTCAGTTCAGATATCAGCCAATACAACCAATATAGTCAATTATCAGTCACCCATTAAACAACCCCATATTTAGAGGACACCAAGATGGAAAAAGTAGTAGTGATGAATAACATCCACAAACATTATGATAACAAGCAGATAGAAACCCATGCGCTTCAGGGTATTTCTCTAGAGATCAATCAAGGCGAGTTTGTGGCCATTACTGGACCTTCTGGTTGTGGAAAGTCGACCTTATTATCCATAATGGGGTTGATGGATAAAGCCAGTGAAGGGGATTATCGCATTGCAAATATTGCAACTTCTGGGCTGAAAGTCGATCAGCGCACACACATCAGAAATCAACATATAGGCTACGTTTTCCAATCGTTTAATTTAATAGACAGCTTAACCGTGTTTGAAAATGTTGCATTGCCACTGGAACATCGCGGCGCTAAAAAAGACGAAATCAAAGAAAAAGTTGAAGAAGTGTTGGCTCAGGTAGATATGTTACATCGAAAAGATTATCGCCCAAATCAACTTTCAGGCGGCCAACAGCAACGTATTGCGATTGCTCGCGCATTGGTGGGTAATCCGGATCTAATCTTAGTCGATGAGCCTACTGGAAATTTAGATAGTAAAAATGGCGATCAGGTTATGTCTTTATTAGAAACTCTCAATAGGAATGGTTCTACCATTGTGATGGTGACACATGACAGTCGTTATTCTCGCTGTGCAACTCGGCAGATTAAAATGCTAGACGGTGAAATTGTCAGTGAGCAAGCCATTTTACCTGAGATTAAGGGGGTAGCATGAGCCTTTACAGCAAAGCAATTTCTTCTGGAATAACGCGAATTTTTGCACTGCCTAGGTTAAGTATTCCGTTGATTGTCACTCTGGGTTTGACGTTAGGAGCCGTGTTAAGTGTGATCGCTATTTCCTCTGCACTATTGCTTAAACCTTTGCAGGGAATACAAAATGAGCAGTCCATTCAAACTTTTCAATATCGCCTTAAAGTATCGGACTCCTTAAGTGTTTCCTATTGGAATATGAGTCGATTGGCAAAGTTTAACGATAGTTTCAGTGACAAAGGCACTTGGGCAGGCATTGCATCGACAGAGCAGGACGTTATTATTAATGACGTTACCTACCCTACAACTCGTCATGATGCATCCAACACTATCCTAGATGTGTTGGGCACCCGCCTAATTAAACGCCACAATGTTGATATTGAAAATCCCACTAATTATGTATGGATATCCAATACTCTTTGGCAGCAAGCGTTTTCTGGCCTTGACTCAGCGATAGGTAAACAAATAACCATTAACACCCAAAGTTACTTGGTGGCTGGTGTCATAGAAGACTTACTTGTGGTAGAAAGCGGCCCGCCAGTATTGAGCCAGCAAGTTTGGCAGATCACTAATTTGGCGTCCCTTCTATCAGAGCCTGAAGTCGGCGATATTAGTGGCGAACTGGACTCTCTGTTACTAAAAACGGAGCGTCCAGGAGTAGTTTTACCTACCCAGGTTGAAGTCAGTCAGTGGATTGAAAAGCTGATCCTTAGCATTGAAGATGAAAGAGTGGTGCAAGGTTTTTTGAATTTTGTGCAAGGCACACCTATCGAAATAATAACCACTGATTATCGCAGTAAACTTTTGGGCGATAGTAAGGGATTATTACTGGCATTATTTGTAGCCGTTATTGGCTTGCTAATTATGGCCACGTTAAATATTCTGAATTTATTCATTGCTCATTATCATGGGCGCAGCAAAGAGTTTGCTATTCAGCTAACCATGGGATCCAGCGTCAATCGACTTCGGTTTATGGTATACCTAGAGAATTTACCGAGTTTTTTGTTAGCCGCCATTACAGGCTTTTTGGTAGCTGGTTGGATGATCAAAATACTGCCTACTATCACAGATAATAATTTCCCTATGCTCGACATCATTGCCATCGATTTTATGACTGTTGTTGCATGCATTGTCATTATTATATTACTTAATTTTATCTTCAGTGCCTTAGCACTAGTGGATATTAACAAGCAGGTGCTGGCCGAAAATTTAAACAGTAGCGGTAAAGGTATTCAGGCACAAAGTAATCAGTGGTTGGGTCGCAGCCTAATGGTGCTGCAATTATCTATTGCGTCTTTACTACTTACCTGCTCTGTGATGTTGGCAATACAAAGCTATCATGCGGTATATCGGGACTTAGGTTATGATATTGGTAATAGTTACAACGTAAGCAGCTATATTTCTGACGAAAAATGGGCAAGTGAATTAGCCGATATTACTGAATATCAGGGCAGTGAATTACAGCAGTTACACAATGGCTTAAGTAATATTATTGAAAATGAGTTAGCCGGTAGTCAGGTGATTATTCATGACAATGGTCCACTTTCATCTAGATTCGACGGTAATGTTTATTTTCCAGAGGATAAACCAGAACAAAGGGTGGTATATCAAAGAAAATATTTAAGCGCTGAATATTTCGCTAGATTTAAAATTGCTATGCTGGCGGGTGCTAACCTCACGCAACAACAAATTAGTGATGCAGAGCTGCGTATTGTGATTGATGAGAATATGGCAAAAACCGTTTTCCCTGATGTGGATTTTGCGGATGTCATTGGCCAGACCATCAAACTACGCCCCGATGAATCGGATGGCACCGTCAATCCACCATATATCGTGACAGGTATTGTTGCCATGACCCAAAGTCAGGCTGGCGGGACGGATGTTATGCAAATGCCCGCTGTGTATTCATCCAATATTTCAATACAAAGGCAAATAAATCTGACGGTGATGATGCCAGAAAATAAGGCCATGACCGGCGCAATGCTCGAGCAACAGATTAATCGTCAATATCCACGACTGACAAACCTTGTTGTTATGTCTCTTAGTAACATGTGGCAACAACAAACCTCGAGTCAGCGCCTTAGTTTATGGGTAGTATTGACCATGACCGCATTAACCTTATTACTAGCGGCAATAGGTGTTGCCGGATTAACACAGATCACCACCAATCATCGTAAATACGAATTGGCGGTCCGTATGGCTACTGGTGCCAAACAAGCTACTCTGGTTAATTTTATATTACGTGATGCGTTGTGGATGTTGGCAATTGGGTTAGGCATAGGGTTTATTGCTTCGGTCATTGCTTATCAACCAGTACAACAGCAAATAGACCTATTACCAAAGTTTAACTGGTTTGCCATGGTCATACTCGATACTGTGCTAATCGGCGTGGTATTAATATCGGTTTTAGTACCGGCATGGCGTGTGATTAGCACTGACCCGATGCAAGCATTGCGAGAAGAATAAAACCAGCGATGGCTAAATAACCGAATAGCTTAATAAATAGTAAGCTATTCGGTATGCCAAGGGACAATGACAAATGACCAATGACCAGAAGTGCAACAGTGCAACAGAACAAGGTAAAGCAAATTGAATCAGCTGGAAAATAGTCTGGGAAGTCACAGCATACTCTTAGCAGACGATGATGATGATATACGTTTAGCGTTAGAGCTGTTATTAGTTACCAATGGGTATCGCGTGATCCACGCCGCAAATGCTCAGGAAATCCAATCCCAAGCCGACAGGGAAATGCCTAATCTAGTTTTACTCGATATGAATTTTAGCCGCGACACCACCAGCGGACAAGAAGGCTTGGATATACTCAACAAACTTGTTGCTGCCAATATCCCAGTTATTCTTATGACAGCTTGGGGCAGCATAGAACTGGCTGTTGCAGGCCTCAAACAAGGTGCCAGTGACTTTATTGAAAAGCCGTGGGATAAACAACGACTTCTCAGCAGTATTGAACAGCAACTTAACGTATCTAGGATCAAACAAGAACATCGTGCATATCGTCAGTTGCTCAGTAGCGCACCTGTAGATAACTCAAATATAGCGACTGAACAGAATAAGTGGATATGCCAGTCCACGGTCATGCAAGACATAGAACAGCTGATCCAGCAAATAGCGCCCACCAATGCCAACGTGTTGATTTTAGGTGAAAATGGCACTGGGAAATCGTTATTGGCTGAACGTATACATCAACTATCAGGTCGGCACAATGCCCCCCTCATCTCGGTAAACATGGCAGCTATTCCAGATAACTTATTTGAAAGTGAGTTGTTTGGGCATCAAAAAGGCGCTTTTACCGATGCCAAACAACAGCGTATAGGGCGATTTCAGTTAGCTGAAAAAGGCAGTTTATTTTTTGATGAAATCGGCTCCCTTGCATTGCATTTGCAACCTAAATTATTACGTGTTCTGGAAACGGGACAATATGAAATTTTAGGCTCAAGCCAGACACAAAGAGCTGATGTCAGATTGATCAGTGCCACCAATGCAGATTTAAATCAACTTGTCGCCAACAAACTATTCAGGCAAGACTTGCTGTATCGATTAAACACCATAGTCATAACGATGCCCTCTTTACAAGAGCGTCTTGAAGACCTCTTACCTCTTGCTGAAAAATTGATCCAACAATTCACTAAAAAATATCATAAGGACAAACTGACACTTTCTGCTGATGCCCTAAGCAAACTAAAGGCGCACAGCTGGCCCGGCAACATTCGCCAGCTAAGTCATGTCATCGAGCGAGCAGTATTATTGTCAACCTGTGATCAGATCACCCCGCAACAGTTACTGCTGGACAATACACCAGACTCCCAAAGCCAAGTTCAGTTACAATCTTTAGAACAAGCTGAACGGCAACTGATTGAAAAAGCAATGGAATTCACTTCAGGTAACATTATTGAAGCATCAAAAATATTAGCCATATCTCGCAACGCGTTGTACCGTCGGTTAGAAAAACATTTTCCTAATATGCTCAAAGATGAAGAATAAATAATGATTTACCATGTTTCAGCCATGCAGCAACTTATTAACTTAATTTACCTGTTCAGGGTAAATAAGTGAACCATGAAAAATGGCTGATAATTGGCCTGACATTAACGCTCGCGTTAATTTTATCCTTGACCGGAGCACTGACTTGGAGTCTGGGTTGGAGTGGATTGGCAACGTCTACATTACTCTTTTTTATAGCATACCCTTTAATCTGGCTTGCATGGCGTAGTTATGGATTTTGGCGACAGTCCATTACGCAACATACTATCTACGCTCAGATGTTAAGAGAAGGTCAACATAATCTGCGTTTTAAAAAGCAACATCCAGATAATTTGTTATTAGAGTTGCAGCAAGAAATTGATAGTCTGGCTAAAGTGAATAATCGGCATCACATGCAAAATCAGACCATAGACAATATGTTGAGCCAAATCTTAGACTCATGGTCAGTTCCGGTATGTTTATTTGACCATGACTTACATCTTACCTATCGCAACAATGCAATGAATCAAACCATTCAGCAACCCATGTTGTTAGGCAGCAGTGCAACTAGTCTTGGCTTTTTAGTGCATGAAGGGCGGCTATCACACCCTGAGTTCGATCAGCATTGGCAAACCCAAACCATCAGTTATTTATACAAACATCATCAACAAACAGAAAAACACTGGCTTTTCTCAGCCATAGATATCAGGCAAAACCTCAGCAAAAATCAAACTATCACCGAACAAAATGTGATCCGAGTACTTGCCCATGAAATCCGTAATTCGTTAACACCCATGTACTCCATGACCGACACCTTGCTAAATCAAGCGCAATTTGAGCAACAACAAGTGCGGTTAGTGTTGACCAGAATTAATCAGCGTAGCAGTCGTTTATTATCGTTTATTGATAAATACAGCACCCTGTCTCATTTGCCTCCGCCTGTAGACAAGTGGTTTGACTTTCAAGGGGTATTGACCGAAGCAAATAGCATGCTCGAAGGCACAGCATGTCAGATTGAATTTCAAGGCACCCCACAATGTTATGGTGATAGTGAACAAATTGTACAAATCATGATCAACATCCTTAAAAATGCCAAGGAAGCCTGCGCAACTGATACGGCTATTGTGCATATCAATGCTTATTATCAGCAAGACAGACAAGTTATTGAAGTGACCGACAATGGTCCAGGATTTGGTAACTTAGACAATGTGATGACGCCATTTTATACCACCAAAAAAAATGGTTCAGGTGTGGGTCTGCCTTTATGCGCAGAGATCGTCCGTAATCACGGTGGACAATTTAGCGTTGCTAATAAACATCAAGGTGGAGCCATGATCACCATGTCATGGCCATTAACCAGAATGAAAAGCCAAACCTAAGAAGTGCTTACTTCAGTTAAAATAGCCCTTCTGTGTTTTGTCCCCAAATAGCTAAAATCCTTAAACTGGCCAAGTATTTAATAAACTATGCAAACTATTTCATTGGCGTAATCGTTGACAATTCAGATTGTTCAGATGGCTGTTCAGAACGCTCTTTTAACAACCCCATCAACAGCGCGGGTAAAAACGTTAAACTTAGCAAGGTCGACGAAAATATACCGCACAATACAATAATGCCCACTCCCCGATATAACTCGGTGCCTTCGCCGGGGATCAACACCAAAGGAGCCAGACCAAAAAGTGTGGTCGCGGTAGACATAAAGATAGGTTTAAGTCGCTTCTGCACTGCATTACGAACGGCAGTTTGAACCGTCTCGCCTTGATCTAAAAAACGTTTGGTTTGATCAACAATCAAGATTGGATTATTGACAACCGTCCCCAGTAAAATTAAAAAGCCCAGCATAGTGATCATATCAAAAGGTTGATGCGCACCACCAAGACCCAGCGTATTTAGCCCCGCATTAACAACATTAATTAGCACTAACCCTAGTAACCCACCAGCCATACCTAATGGGACCGTTGCTAAGATAAAAAGTGGGTAACGCCAATGGGTAAATATGGCCACTAACAACAAAAAACACAGTGCTATAGCCACCACAAAATTGCCTGAAAGAGCAGTTTTTGTGGCCTCCAATTGGTCGGCTGCACCACTAATGCTGACATTAATGCCTTGGGAAATACTGCCTTTTTGCCATAGCGCTGGCAATAACTCATTGCGCACAATAGCTTCTGCTGTTTCCAAAGCTACATCTCTTGGGGGAATAATATAAACAGTCACCGTTCTACCTC
>OOFW01000040.1_pt1 | contig 15897 bp, 11 predicted proteins | sample 1670271 | NCBI WGS metagenome assembly OOFW01 (sample SAMEA98137918, study PRJEB22522) | marine metagenome | biome: marine biome; feature: marine water body; material: sea ice | place: Arctic Ocean | collected 07-Sep-2015 | depth 1.32 m
GTGAAGGGAGTCATAGGAAGTTAGAGGCATACAACTAATCGTAACCATTTTCAGCAGTATTGGTTGGTATGCTTCCAAAATAATACACCGCCCGATACTCAATCAACCCAACACTTTGACTGAGTGCGGATTTCTAACAGGGAATGAAGTGCTTTTATAGACATGAACCCTAGTTAAAACACAATCGTAAGTTAGGTGCTAAGTACAACGTAAAAAATAGTTTTAGATATCGAACGCAATTCAATAAAATTAACACTTGATGAAAAGCGAGCGAAGTTACCACGATGTTTGAAGCTATTTTAAAATACGTATCCTGTAAATAAAATCAATATGCTGTTCAACTTAAGTGAGCAGTATTGCACAAGAGAGGCTTTTTAGGTTGAAAATTGAAAGCTTCACTAATTGGTATCACTAAATTTTTCTGTTACTAAAAACGATACTTAGTTTTGAGTAAGTAAACTAACTTAAAGATTAATTATTGTAATTCCGCGTTAATATTAGCGGAAGTCTCGCTTGAGCATATCTTCTTGAAACGTCATCAATGTATCGTCTAATTCTGATATTTTTGCTTTTAAAACCGCCTCATTACCTAAAGTAGGTTTTATTAAAACAGCCTTTTTGAGTTCGTTTCTAGCCTTAATATGAGAAACCTTAGCCTTTATATCGCGTAAGAATGAAGGTTTCCAAGGTTCATATATTGGTGATATTTGTATTGGGTTGTACTCTAAATTCACAGATTCGCACCAGTCCTGCCATTTAAATGACAGGATTTCCTTACGTGTAACTATAGGGATCCATGGAACTCCCAATGCTTCTGCGATGATAGCACCATGCATTGACTCTGTTAATAGAACTTCTGTTTGTTGTATACGTTTAAGGGTTTCATCTACGCTATGCAGAGGATCCAGGTAGCCAAAATCTAAATCGTTGCAGACCGTTTCCCATATGCCAGAGCATTTTATTACACTAGTAATTTGAGGCATGTATGAAAACTTAAAATGTTTTTGCTCCTCAGTTTTAATGAACTTATTAACAAGTACACCGGGGTCTATAATCCCTTTGCTTTTATCAAGTCCTAGTACTTTTGCTGATTTTGGCCCTCTTACACAATATATCTTCACACTATCGTCAAATTCTCTTGGTTTTCCATAACCCACACCTGCTCCTAAAACATATGTATTTTTTGCGATTGGAAATCGCTCATTTAGCAGTGATCCTATACCGACCAATAGTTCTTTATCAGGCGCATCGTAAACACCGTCTTCTTTCTTTGCACAATCAAAGAAAGAAAGTTCAGTAAAATATTGTGGCCATAACCAAGGATTGATCAAATCGCCAAAGTTGTTGTGTACGTCCCAATAATAGATACCTAAATCTTTTTTCATTACCTTCCCTTCAATATAAATTTAAAAATTAGTTTATTGTTTAATAAGTACTAAATTACAGCTTATTAAAATTGCTTTTGAGTTTTTTCAAAAAGATTATCTGTTCCCTTATATTACTGATTAATAGAAATAAATCATTCACTTACTCTTCAATAGACAAGCGTTATTATTGCTCGCCTTTAATTTTATTAAGTAATATTTACTGAAGCTATCTCATTAACCAAGTGTTTGCTTTCATCGCGATTGCGTAAAATTATAGATTTCCATTTTATGCAGCACAGGCTATTCAATATAACGAAAAAGGTCATCAGAAAATACCAAAGTTACAATAAAACTTAATAAGCTTATCCACCTAGCTCAAACCAACTTAGTTACAGTATGGAAATTCTCCAAATTTAAGAATCGATTAGGTATTGTTGTAAGTATTTCTTTGTGTTCCATGAAGGTCAGTAATAATTTTTTAAATTACAAATGAAAATATCTACTCATTGTAACCATTCATCCACGTAAATTAATATCCAATTTTTGTATGAACGAGTAATCATGGATTTCGGTGTAGTCACTTTTATTTCTTCGATATAAAAGGCGGACATAACATTAAAATAGTGGGTTGATTCATTACTACGAATCTTTGAAAGCTAAATCTAAAGTAGCTTCGCAATCATTCTCATGGCTATTAAACCAATCTTCACCAGCATATTTTCTCCAAGACGTGCCCGCATTTTTTTGAACAACATCAGATATTTCATGTTGTTCAACTGGTAAGTTTATAGCTGTAAAAATTCGTGACAATTCATCTATTGGATTAGTTCTTATACTTTCAAAGTTGACACTGATATCAGCTTTATTTATTCCATGTAGGAATGAAAGTTTCCAAAGTAAATAAAATCTCTGATAAGGATGAGGAGTTTCAGCTTTATCTAAAAAGGGATAAAATTTCTTGAGGTCTTGACACCAAACATCTAAGTAAAACGCATCTTTATAAGTGTGCGTTACGTCATCTTTATTCATCAGCGCTTTATCAGTCAAAAAAGAACAAAACTGGTCTCTCGGATTTCGATACAAGTGGATAATTTTGGCATTAGGAAAGTGTTTTTTTAACCATGGTAAGCGAAAATCGATGCGATTAAATTGAAATACCGGCCGACCCTTGGCTTTAATAATTAACTCTTCAATATACTTTTTCATTTTAGGCTGCCATGAGTTGGCATCCATCATCAAGTTTTTTCGGATCCAGTCTTCATCATAATATTGGTCGAGGTATTCCATTCCTTCATATTCTTTCCAGTAGTCACTTACGCCTAAATGGGTTTTATCGACAAAGTCGCCCCTTTGTTGTGAGTCAAACCAGCGTCTTTCATTAAAAGGTTCATAATAGGCTGTGCAGCCTTTTAGATTACGAAAAGCATTCCAGAATACGGTTGAACCAGAACGAAAGCGGCTGGTTATAAAAATAATATCATCTCGTAAACAGGGATCATCTTCTGGTGTTTCATAAGAATAATAAGGGTTCGGTAAATTTTCTAATTTTGGTACTTCTACATTATTTTGATGAAAAAAATACTCAAAAGTATCTTCGCTGGTGGTATGGGACAGAAATTTATTGAACAAATTGAAAGATAATTTTTTAAATTGGTTTACCACAAACATTTACTCAGTATAAATCTGTTGAAAGTGTTCAGTCATTGACGTGACCGAAAAAAGTTCTGTGAATCGATTTTTCGCATTATTTCCATAATGTTCAAGTGTTTCACTATTGTGCAATAATTTTTTGATGCCTAAGGCAAACATGTCTGCATCGTTATTAGGGGTGACTAGGCCGTTATGATGATCACTGATGATCTCTTTATTGCCTCCCGCATCTGTCACTACACAAGGTTTACCCAATGACATAGCCTCAAGCAACGTCATTGATGTGCCTTCGCTTAAAGACGATAATAAGAATATATCCATCAATGCTAAGTAATGTTGGGGCTGTGGCTCGTAGCCGGCCATGATGACTTTATCTTCAATATTGAGCTGTCTTATTTTGTTTTCAATGTTTTTTCGTTCTTCGCCGTCGCCTACAATAATCAATACAGTGTCTGGATGTTCTTTAAGTACTATCGAAAATGCATCTAACATCATACTGTGGTTTTTAATGGGGTCTAAGCGTGCAATGGTGCCAAGTATTTTTGTGTCTTTGGATATGCCTAGTTTAAGTCTCAGTTCATCGACTTTGTCTTTTATGACTTCAGGCTTTTTAATCCCGTTATAAATGACCTTTATATTACTTTCGTAAATATTTTCAAACTCAACCAATGCTTTTTTAGTCGCTTTTGATATTGAGGTAATATGGTCGGTTATTCTGCATAGCCATGGATTAATTAATTTGCGTTTCCAGCTACTAGAATCTGGATAAAAGCGCCCATGTTCGGTAAAAATCACTTTAGTTTTTGTACCAAAAGCTGCGAGCACTCCATAAACCCAGGGGGTGTATTGATGACAGTGCAATACATCAATTTTGTTGTTTTTGATATGCTTTCGAATAGCGAATATGAGTGAATTATCAAAGCCAGGTTGACGCGCTTGGGCTGTTATTTGTATGCCATTACTTTCTAGGTCTCTACCCCAAGGGCCAATAGGTTCTTCAATGCAATAAATGGACATATCAAAAAGTTCATGATTAATTCCTTTAATCAGATTTTTGATCACCATCTCAGTACCACCTATTCGCATGTCATAGGTGATATGGAGGACTTTTACTTTGTTAAGCTTCATATTTCACTTCCTTTTTTACATATTTTGCAGAGAAGCTGTATTTTTCTCTCATTGCGATAAAAGGTAGCTCTATAAAGCGATAAAGTATTTCTGACAATAATAGGGATATAGTAAGCGCTACAGCGTAGTAGATGATGAAATTAGACTCCGCTAAAAAACGATTTGATAAGGCTAGTGCTTCTGGATGTAAAAGATAAAAAGAGTACGACCTTGTTGATATGTGCATGACTAATTCATAACCAAAAGGCTTATGCGAAATTGGTTTATTCACTGCATAAAATACAATTAATCCAAAAATAAACGCTAATAACAGCTTGGATGGATCTTGATAACTTTCAAAAGGTGGATTCCATCTAAAGTAGAAGAACGCCATATATGAAAGCACACCAATCAAAAGTGCGGGTTTAATAAACCTTTTGGCCGAAGTCCAAAGTCGAGGATGTTTAAAATAAGTATGAGCCAACAACACTCCCATTAAACAACAATCCCACCGAACGTGCGTTTCATTAACACTGCTAAACCACCCCAGAGCTCGAAATAAAGACGGTAGCAATAACATTATTATCAAAATGAAAGACTGTTTGTATTTATTAAATCTTTGTATAAACAAGATAAACGGCGCAATAATGAGATAAAACTGTTCCTCAACACCCAGAGACCAACTAATAGAGAAGTATTCGAGAGGATAGAAGTAATTCTGGACAAAGAAAAAATAAGGCAGGGGGTTCGCAACCGAGTCTTTGGTCAGGTAAAGCTGAGCGAGTGTCGCCAATAAAACTACAAAGTAAGCAGGCATAGTGCGCATCCAGCGTCTAATCCAAAAACGCTTTACATCTATAGTCGAGGATTTTTGTTTCTCAGTAAATAATTGTGAACCTATTAACCAGCCAGATAGCAAAAAAAACAGATCAACGCCGGTTCCGCCAAATTGCAATGGCGCCAAATAAGATGGCGAACCATAGCTGAGCACTGTATGTCCGGTAAATACCAACATAATCGCTAATGCTCTGAGTAAATCAAGGTAATAAATACGTTCTTGCATGAGGTTAACTTGCCGTTCTGATTGTTTGGTCATCCATATACTTTACCCACCACATTTCGAACATCAGCATGCTCCAAAGCAGGGCACTGTGATCGGCATTGCCGTTTTGATGTTCTTTCCAAAGTGTTGTTATATAACCGTGATTGAATATTGTTTTTAAACCCTGTGCTTGGTCGATTAAGTGTTGTTTGGCTAAGTCTTTTATTTCATGTCTAAACCAGCTTGCCAGTGGTACCGAAAAGCCCATCTTTTTGCGGTACAAAATACCGTCGGGGAGCATGGGTTTGAAGGCTTCTTTGAGTATGTGTTTTTTCTCGCCGTTTTTAAATTTCATATTTGATGGCACAGTGGCCGAAAACTCAACTACGTCTTTGTCGAGTAAAGGGGCGCGTACTTCTAGTGAATTTGCCATGCTCATACGGTCTACTTTTACCAGTATGCCGCCGGGCAAATAGGTTTTCATATCGGTATACAAAATCTTGGCTAGATGATCAGGGCCGTCTGATTTTTCATAAGCGTCGATGGTTATTTTAGATGGGTGATAATCACCCAGTTTTTCTTTTACATCTTGTTTAACCAGTTTTTGCCACTGCCGGTCGTCAATCTGCGAGTTGGTGGTGTAAAAGCCCATTGCTGGGTCTTGGCTTAAACTGGTGAGTAAGGATTTGCCTTTACGAAATACGGTGGCATTACTGTTGGATAGTAGATCTGCTAGTTTTGGGAAGATGTGTTTGCGCACAAACTTAGGGAATTTACTACGTAAGCGGTTTTCTGTTGCGTCGGTGGTGTATTTCTCATAACCGGCAAATACTTCATCGCCGCCATCACCGGCAATGGCCACTGTTACTTGCTGACGTGCTAGTTCTGATACAAAAAAGGTAGGGACTAACGAGGGATCGGCAAATGGCTCGTCAAAGTAAGCAACTATTTTCTCTAAATTGTCGGCCACGTTTTGATGTACCGTAAATTCATGATGTTCTGTGTGATATTTATCTGCTACTTCTTTGGCAAATTCGGTTTCGTTATATTTTTTATCATCAAAGCCGATTGAACAGGTTTTTACTGGTGTATCGCTGTTATTTGCCATCATGGCCACTACGCCACTTGAGTCAACACCACCACTTAAAAATGCACCTAGTGGCACGTCACTCACCATACGTTGTTTGGTACAGTGGGTAGCAATCTCTCTAAGTTTCTGTGTTAATACCGCTTCGCTTTCAACGCTGGTGTGTTTAAAAGATACATCCCAATATTGAGTGATTTCGATACCATTGGCATCTACTGTCATATAGTGCCCGGGTGGTAATTTGTGAATATGGGTGAAAATACTTTTAGGATCCGGCACATATTGGTAAGCAAAAAAATCGTAAACCGCATCTAGGCGGATATCTCTGGGTACGTTGGGTAAGGTTAAAATAGCTTTGATTTCAGAAGCAAATGCAAATTGAGTTTCGGTTTGCAGATAATATAAGGGTTTTTTACCCATGCGATCTCTGGCTATCATCAGTTTTTGTGTGGTGGTATCCCATAATGCAAAAGCAAACATACCGTTTAATTTGCTTAGCAGTTTTTCACCTTCGGTGGCATACAGAGCCAAAATAACTTCGGTATCAGTGTGGGTTTTAAAGGGATAACCCGCGGCACTTAGTTCTTCACGTAGAGCCTGAAAATTATAGATCTCACCATTAAATACTATTATGTATTTGCCGTCGTGGGAGGTCATAGGCTGTATACCGGCATCGGACAAGTCTATGATGGCTAATCTGCGGTGAGCAAGGCCTACGTTTGCATCTAGATATTCCCCACCGGCATCTGGACCGCGGTGATATATACTATCGCCCATTTTTTTAAGGGAGACTTTATCCCCCATATTTCCATAAAAGTGGGTAAAACCAGCAATTCCACACATTAACTTACTTCCTGTTCTGCTTTCTACTTTTTAACATAGAATTGATGTTTCTAAAGACTGATATGCTTACGGATTTTGGGACCAAGTGTTGTTGTAATACCTAATGGTAACTTTGACCAAGTTTTTTCAACCAAAGCCCTGATTTGATTAACGTTAGCTATATTTTTTTTAGCCATTGTAGTTTCGCTTAGTGCTAGATTTGAAAATAAGTTTGACCATGCTAAAGGAACAGGCTCTGCACCCCACTGGCGTTTAAACTTATAGGTACCCTCGTCATAGGTGGAGCGGCCAAAATCAAATTCTGTACAGTCTAGGTTGCTCACGTGTTCTAATAAAGACCAATATAACTTCATATTTGGGGCTAACTTGTTGTATTCGGCTACCGTAGATGCCCAAGGGATGGCGACTTTATTGCCGGTGCGTAAAACTATACCTGCGCCTACTGGCACAGCGTCACTGTAAATCACTGACAAATAAATATGCTGGGCGTAGTTATTAAATAAACACTCAAACCACTTTTTGCTGTGGACGGGGGAACCGAGCTTGCGCATGTTGATAGCAAAAATTTGATAAAAGTCATCAATCTGTTTTTGGCTATTGTCGATTAAATCGGTTAAGCCATTTTTTTCTGCCTTACGAATTTGACTGCGTAATTTTGATTTGAAACCTGCCATAAGGCTTTCAGAGTTTTCGGGTAAAGGTAATACCATGCGTACCTTTTTACCTACTAATTCGTCGTCTGGTGATGCATTAATAGAGTCGCGGTAGTCAAAATTATTGCCGCCTTCTGATGTTAATAAGGTTAGTGCCTTAGACTTTAACGTTTTTAATATGCTGCTATCGTTAGCTAGGCCAAACCCTAAGTCACAAAAGGGGAGGGCGCAGTAGCTGACCTTAGAAAATGGTTTCTGCATTTTGATACAAGGTAAAACACCCACTAATTTATCGCCACTAAAGGCCAATAAACTGACGTTCTTATGCTGATAAGCTTGTTCGATGCTTAACAACCAAGCAAACCGGTGATAAGGCGTCGCGTCATTGTGGCCATCTATATATTCATCCCATACTGTTTGATCGCTGGCGATAGCGGTTCTTATGTTCATAAAGAAGGGGCACCCATTTTCTGCAATTTACTCGCCGCTTCAGAAATGGTGCAGAATTCGATGTCGTAATCTGACTTTAGCTGGGTAACTACTTTTGTTAGCGCATCACTGATAAAGTCAAATGGTGTGTGTTCGCAGCCCAATAACCCTTTTTGATTGAGTAACAAGCTGGAACTATGCATATACATGTGCAATACATGGTATCCCTTATTGATAACAGTGTCACAGAGGTTAAGCATGTCTTGAGTCAACGACAACTCTGGGCATAGATAGGTTTTTCTAAGTAAATTGGCATGCCAGGCCAACCCGTTAAAACGTGTCCAACTCAAAGGCGGTTTGGCAAAAGCCGTGTGAATTTGGTTGGCTAATTCGAAGTTTGTTCGGTTAAAGCCTACTGTTACGGGTAGTTCGTAAAGGGTATTTTGTGAGCCTTTCTGCAGGGGATTGTTTAAGTCTGGCCAATAGGGCAAAGTTGATGCGCCCCTACAACTAAAATATTCATTTTCATAAAAAGGATATACGCTTGAGTCTGCGGTAATACCACTTTTTACCAGTAACTCCATGACATTTTTGTCGATGCCCCATCGCCCTGTTCTGAATGATTTTGGTTTAACCCCAAAGCCTGTTTCAAGGCAGGTCATCAATGCGTCTAATTTTTGTGATACCTGTTCTACGGGTAAATTTACCACATGGGATTCGGCTTCACCCACTTCGCCAAAATACGGGGGATTGCACCAAGGGTGAAGATGTGCACCAATTTCGCAGTTGCCTTTAGTTGTAAATGTCAGCATTTTCTCTACTGCGCTTTTGTTATCAGCGACGGCATAATCTACAAAATAGGTAGGCCTAATGCCTAGGTTTTCACAAACACTATTAAAAGCAGGTAATTTATCGATGTTTTGAACATAGGCAACTTGTTGTGGAAACGGGCCTGTCCAATCCCACTCCTCTTCTGTGTCTATGCTTAATACAAAGATAATAGGCTTTTTGTTTACTTTTGGGCTCATGGGGCCTCCCTTTCCAATTTTTCAAACAATTCAGTATATTCATTCGCCATACGATTGGCTGAATAATGCTGATACACAAATTCTTTGGCATTGGCTGCTAATTCTGCCCCATAACCTTCTGTAAACAACAAGCTTTCCCAATAACTTAATAGCTTGATTTTATCTCCCAGCGGCGCAAGTAGTCCTGTTTTTTGGTGCTCAATTAGCTGGTCAATACCTGCAATATCATAAGCCGCTACTGGAATACTGGCTGCGGTAGCTTCCATCAGGCAGCGAGGAATACCTTCGAGGGTGGATGTCATCACAAACAAATCGAATGACTTTAACAGGGACAGCCTGTCATCGCGAAAACCCAAAAATTCGATATGACTATAACTGGCCAGTGTTTTACTGTGTTTTTCTAGTCCGGCTCGGGCGTCACCGTCTCCTAACAGTACTAGTCGAGTATTAGGATGTTTAGCATGTAATTGATCAAATACATCTAAAATATCAACGATGTTTTTTCGACTGATCATTTGTCCTACAAAACCAATACGTTTTTCTTCAAGATTGTGTCTTGCGGTATTTGCCGTGGCCTCTACTTCTGACAGATCGACACCATTTTGTATGTATAGGGCTTTGTGGCTTTTAACACCAATACGTTTGCAGTCACGCATGAGTTGTTGAGATAGTGGCACCACTTTAGTCGCATACTTCATAGCTTGGCAACCTAACCATATAAAAGTGCGTAATTTAAAGTCTTTGGCATTTTCAAAACCGTGGGGGGTAACTATGCACGGTATACCTGCTTTTCTAGCGGCTAACACACCAATAATGTCGGACTTGTATCCATGGGTATGCACGATATGGATGTTTTGTTGTTTGATCAGCTCTGCCATCTTAGTTACCGCAGACAAATCAAATTTACTTTTCATATTAATAATGTGGCATGGAAGGTTTAATTTTTTGTACTCGTTGACCAACTCTAATGGAGTTTGTTCGGGTTCCATCGTCACGGCTAAATCACAGCGTATTTTGACGGGGTCCAGATGTTTAGCGAGCGCTAACACCCAGCGCTCTGCGCCATAGAAGCCTGTAGGGCATATAAACTGCAACACATTGATGGTTTGTTTCATAAATGTTGAGCCTTAATGCGTTTTTATGCCAATGGATTTAAACAAACCCAATACCGTGCCAATTGCCCTTGCTGGGAAGTAATAAACATAGAATTTAACGATATACATAAAATTAATTTTTTTATCTGACAACGCAAACAGTCTTAAACTGTATACAATTACGGGTAACACCGCTACTAAAAATGCCATTAAGGCCAAAGAAGACTGCCCAAAAACCAGCAATAACAAAGACAATAAAATCATTAATACAATAGCGGGCGGAGCGATAAAGCTGGGCCACTCTCTAATGGGAATGTTTCGCCCCACCATTGATTGTAAATTTGACTGGCCTCGCCAAATCTCCTTATCAAACATGGCTTTATAGTCTTTGTCTTCACCTAAATGGATATAAGTGGCGGCTGAAGTATAAAATAACTTACCCAGTTTGGCCGCTTGGTCAGTAAAAAAGTAATCTTCACAGGTAATAAGGTGTTCTGGAAACCCGCCAATTTTATTGAATGAGGTTTTACTTAAAAATAGATTTCGACCGGGTAAAAAAGCCACATCACTATCGATTTCAGCATTACTCAGGCTGGTGCGAATTTTTTCGAGGGGCGTTGCATCGTCATTACATATTTGCATAGCACTACTGATAATTCTATTCGAGTCAGCTGATAACTCGGCAATCATTTGCTGTGTCCAGTTATTCGAGAGCCACACGTCTGCATCAAGAAAAGCCAAATACTGTCCTTCAGCCTGCGTTACTCCATAATTGCGAAGCGCAGATATGGTGTCAGTTACCGGGCGAATACACAGGGTAAGCTTGAAAGGTGGACTGTTCAGCAGAATTTGCTGCTGTATTTCAGGTGTCTGACTGATCACTATCACTTCAATATCATGCGAAATGCAGGCTTGCTGGCTAATAGATTCGAGTGTTTGGGTCAACATTTCGAATCTTCCCTTGTGGGGAATAATAAAAGATACCTGCATCTGTAATTGTTTATCCTGTTGTATTTATGCTTATGTTAAGCGTTTTTTTAACCAGTCTATCTCGGCTCTTGGAGACAGTTTTATAAGCCGTTTAGCCAGTACTTTAAAAAATCCTACATAAAGCGACGTTTGCTGGTAGCTCGCTATTGGCCAGTGTTTTCTTGGTGTAAAGGTTATGTTTGGTTGGCGCGTTTGGAAAGCCTCCATCGCCCCTTGGTTTTGCATTACTAACACTAAAATTCGAGTATAGGTTTTGGTTACTGCATTATTAAGCTTATCAGTTACATACTGATGAAATAGTAGTGCTTTGGGCATATATCCATTTTTTTTGTCTGTTGAATAATAATTAGCAGCGGATAGCACATGGGCTTTACGCAGATCCTGTGCAGTCCAAGTATCATTGGGGTATTCTAAAATATCAGGCTTTTCTAGGTAAGGGTATTCGTGAATTAGCATCCAATCTGCAAAATTTAACAGGCAATCACGGCAATAATAAAAGTGCTGGTCAAATTCTTGTCTGCTTTCTTTTACCTGCAGATAACGACTTAGGGCCTGAAGTAATACTGTATAGAACCAGGTGCCTTCTACGTCTTGCAGACCTCTTTCCGTAAGATCTTCATCAGGGTGCATAGTATTAACGAGTATGTTTTGTACCTGGGTTAGATAATCCTGTTGTTGCGTTAGCTCAAAACTATCCAGTAGGGCATTTACATAGTTTGCGATGCCTCTGTCTAAAGGGTATTGTCCAGTAAAGTGATTTTTATAGCCGGCCACATGACGGTTTTTAAAGGCTAACAACAGTTCAATACAGGTGTTAGAGCCTTCATATACATGGGTGATCCAATTACTTAAGGTGAGCACCGCATCTTTAGAACTCTGATTACCAGTTAAACAGTAATGTAGATATAAACCTGTGGTGTAGCAGTGCTGCCCGCCTGGGCCGCCGCCACCTGCATGGTCTTGATAGACATTACTTGCTTGATGCTTTGAATAAGAGCGATGACTAGACGTAAAAGCTTGTAAATAATGATCGGTATGCCAAAACAAGCCGCCGTTATATTCGTTTTTATCGAGGCTGGTATGGTAAATGTCAATATCTTTTACATGTGTGGCTAAGTCGTCTGCCAATTCAAACCATTTTGTGTTGCCCGTGGTGAGATACTGCCTGAGAAAACCGTAGATAGGGTCGTATTGGTTATTATAGTGAGATACAAATATATCCTGACCTTTGTAACCTGCTGTTTCGTGATCGGCATATAGTTCGCCAAAGTGACGCCAGCCATATTCGTCCAACTTTTCTCGTTTAGCAATAAAGCCAGATGTATTATCTAGACCCAAGTCGCTAATTGATTGGAGCGACCCTGAGGTTGATTTTTCTTTTTCAATAAAAGGGTATAAGTCACATTGGCTGACCCATTCCCAGGCAATGGTGTCTCGGTTGACTTTGTGGCTAAGGGTTAAGTCATTGTTTGAGCCATTCAGCGACATCCAGAACGTATGAGTTTTTTTCTCGCCTCCTTGTAGTTCATGCAGGTAGTGGGTAGCCGGAAATAAGCCTAATAAAACTACATTGTCTTTCACAGTTAGAGATTTTGGGAAGTTCTGCCAAAAATTATTCAGGGTAATTGCTAGATTATTTTTTAAAATCAACACTGGCTGGCAGCGTAGGCCAGTCAGTTCTTGTTGGTCTATATTAATAGCATAACCATTTTTGTTTATGTCTACCGTATTATTGTGGTTGACATGAACGGGGCTTTGCCAGTTGTCACCACCACTTGAGAACTGTTCGCAGACGATGTTGTCGCCGCTATAAATCTGGTTGTTCTGGACATCGGTAAGTAAATTGTATTCTTTGACTGATTTTAGGGCTGTATTTAACTTAACATCAAGGGCCTTAAAATTAAAAGATCCTGGATCGTCTAAGTCCCATTTGCCACCTTGATGTATTGCTCTATCGGTATTATGTATTTGTAGGTCAAACTTGATTAAATCTAAGGGTACAAGCCAATTAACAATAAGCTGAAACTGTATTAATGTTTCTGAAAAATATCCGTCTATAACAATTGTCATCGCTGATAGGCTACTATTTTTTAGATTGGTTTGTTGAGTGACTCTTGCATGGCTAAAGTCTGCTTTAACTGGCTGCCCTTTGTTATCAGTCAGCCTTAAGTCATTGGCGGTGAAAGATAAAATACTCTCAGCCTTGTTATCTAATATTTCTAAACGATTATCAGCTAAACCCAGAATTAATGTGTTAAGACCGCCTTTATAGATGTACTGATTAATAACATCAGAAACATCAGAAACATCAGCGTCATCGATTAACTTTTTCGTTGAAGAACTGGCAGTATCCGCTTTTTCTTTAACTATATTTAAATACAACTGAGGTTGCTCGTCATACTGATACGTTAGCCTGACCCATTTAAGGCTGTTATCTGGCCAGTAAGCTATGATGTGGCAAAGTGCGTCAATTATTTTAGTTTTTTCGGCACCATTATTTGTTGCTGTTTTAACTGAAAGTTGCTCAAGATTAAATACTAACGATTTAGGCAGAGGGACAGATACTTCACAACATTGTTTCTGACCATTGTGTAAACCATACTCGTGGTCTATTGATAGTTTTATATGTTGTGTTTCATCAATCATCAGGAACTATAATTCATTAGTATTAGTCATTTGATTTCATCCGCAGGCTCGAAAATAATCCGCCAAATATCATACGTTTCCATTTTCTTAGCTGCTCTCTAAATAACAGCAGCGGTTTGTTGCGATAGAAACAGTAAATATGTTGTTCGTAGGGTTGTGTATTAGATAGTGAATTTTTGTACTGTGCCTCACCCGCCAAAAAATCATATACGACTATACCTTGTTTTATTGCCTGTTCGATAATTAGGCTGTGGATCACTAATCCTACTTTAATCCGGTTATCAGCGTTAAAGTTTAGTGCAGACAGATAAAAGGTCCATCTTTCACCTTGGGTCAATAGGTATACATGACCAAGTGCAATATCATCCTGATATAATGTGTATAACTTGCAATTTTGTGCTGAGTGGTCTTTTTGAATTAACTCTTGATGAAATTGATAAAAACAGGGGTTATCAAACCCACTGCCATAAACGGTAGAGCGCCATTTGATGCGATGTAATTCTGCTATGTTCTTTAATACCTCATGCTTATCATTAGCGTTTGTGGCTAACGTCAACCGCAGTGGGCTTTGTTCGTTTAACAGTTTGATGGAGCGTTTAATATGAGATCGAGTATTCTTAGATAAACTGGCCAGATAGTCATCTAGTGTGGAGTAGCCTGCTAAATTGGCCAGATAACCCTGTGACGATAATTCTGTTCTTCCCTTAAAGCCGGCTAAATTTAATGTATCGACAAAATGAGGTGAACTCAGGCCTATTTTAATGTCATCTATTTGAACAATGTTTGTCAGCTCTTGGGAAATTTCATTGGTCAACTGCTGTTCATAGTTTTTATGAACCAAAAATGTATTGTGTTCTATCCAAGTTTGGTCTTCTTTAATATTGCCGCTTTTATGTAAAAAATACTGGTTGAAGCTTAACCCCCAAAATATTCTTTTGGTTTTTATCCCAAATAATGCAAGACCGACTGTGTCCTGCCCTAGCTTCACTTCTACACATAAGCAGTTATTAGTGGTTAGGTTTTTTTGAGCCAACCATTGCTTCACCCAGCACCAGGCGACAAAAACCGACGAATTTGAATTACCCTTTAAGGCAACCCATTTATGTGACAGTTCTTCCACATGGCTTTCGTTCAAATGATAAGAGCGAGTTTGAAAGGGTAATGAAGGCATTGGGTCCTTTTCCATTTGCGGCAAGGTTTTTCTCCGGTATGAATACAAAATGTTTCAGTATATCAAGGCTAACCGAAACCTACTTTAAATCACATAATAAAATTTCAAATTGATATAAATTAATGTTGTTTAGACGATTAAATCCCTGATATTTATATGTTATTAAAAGATTCAGGGCTAATCAACTAACAAAGCATTGGTGTTTTTCATGGCCTAAGAGGTAATATGGTCTAGTTTTATAATTCAATATGGAAAGAATAATGAAAAAGCTATATTTAGCGCTTGTATTAAGTGCCTTCTTAATAATGGCAGGCTGTTCAAAGAAAACCTCTGATGAATACATAGCGCTGGCAGAAACACACATCCAGCAAGACAACATATCATCGGCGATTATAGAATTAAAAAACGCAATAATTGATAACCCACAAGACCCAAAATCACGCTTTATGTTGGGGGATTTGTATGCCAATCGAGGAAGCGCCGCAGTTGCAGAAAAAGAGCTCATTCGAGCATTTGATTTAGGTTACGAGCCTAACGAGGTGTTACCTGTGTTGGCAAATGCCTACAGTTTGCAGTTCAAACATGCAGAAATCATCAAATTAGTAGATGAATCCAGAAACCTTGCCCCAGAAGTCTCTACCTCTTTACTACTTTACAAAGCATTAGCTCATTTTCAACTAGGCGAACCCTATAAAGCTAAGACAGCAGTAGCGGATGCAAACGAAATATCAGCGGATTCGCTGTATAGCAAATTGGGTAATGCTTATGTAGATTTCAGTAACAAACAAAT
>OOFW01000041.1_pt1 | contig 15812 bp, 17 predicted proteins | sample 1670271 | NCBI WGS metagenome assembly OOFW01 (sample SAMEA98137918, study PRJEB22522) | marine metagenome | biome: marine biome; feature: marine water body; material: sea ice | place: Arctic Ocean | collected 07-Sep-2015 | depth 1.32 m
AGATAGGCTACTTCTATAAGCATATAAATTATCTATGCCTTCTTGATACGCAGACTCTGAAGAGGGCAATATCCAGTTTAGGTTATTAATATTAAACTGCGGTTGGGCTTTAGTTAAAAAAGGGTTTTCTAAAGATTGGCTCTGTGAACGACTAAAGTCTTGGCGCATCGCAAGTGCCAAATCTCGGGTCATTTCTAACGCACCAAATTCCCAGCTAGGCATATTGTCCATCATCACACTAGGTGGCAACACATCATTCGACAAGTAGCCGCCAGACTTATTTAGCAAGGTCTCGCTGACTTTAATTAAACTAGTTGTAACCGTATAGCCTGCTACAACAGTCTCGTTTCTCTGGCTGGCTTGTTGCTGTGCAAGTAGTCTAGGTTCAAATAATTCAGGCTCAAAGCTCCAGAAAACTGACAATATCCAAAATAAAAAGATGATAAGTACAAACGCGCTCAACAACCATTTTGGGGCAAGATATTGTTTCATTTTTTTTCCTAATGATGAGAGTGTGTAGATAGCTTAGGCCTAGCAACGTTAGCGGTAATAATAATAGATTCGCCCGCTTTAGTCTGCAAACTGATTGATACGGACTGCCCTTCGCTCAAAGGCTGTTTCAACCCAAACAGCATAATATGTAAGCCACCAGGAGAAAAATGTACACTTTCACCGGGCTGAATAACCACTTCTGACTGTTGTTGCATACGCATCATATCATCTACCAATATATGGTTATGTATCTCTGCTTTAGTCGCGAAGTCTGCCGAAGCGCCAACCAAAATTTGGCTTGTATCTGAACTGTTTTTAACAGAAAAATAAGCAGCTGTATTTGTTACGCCCGGGGGCAGTAATCTGACAGTTGCGTCTGTTACTACTATTTTAGCGTAAAGCACACCCGTTATTAAGCTACACAACAATACAATCAATCGAATCATAAACCACCTATAGGTAAAAATGTAATGTTAATTATTCAGTAATTCTAATTAACATACCATGCATTAAATACAAAAGTCTGACCAAGGGCGTTAATATATCAATAGGTGGGTGTCTGTTTATCTTTGACTAAAAGAAAAATCACTAGGGTAAATAAGATTGCCGGCCAAAATACACTCAGCCCAGTAACAAACAAACCGATACCTGCAGCAATTAAAGCGAAAGCAATCGCGGCCAAAATACTAAATGCGATAACAAAACCCACAACAACTAATATAGCCACTATGCCCGTCAGCACAAGAATACAAATGATAGGCTCAAAATTACGATCGGCAAAGGAAAGATGTAAATCTAGCCACTGGGTTGCTAGGTGGCCTAGGCTGTATGTCAACACAATCACTATCAATACAGCTAGAATGAGGTGCTTAAACATTACCAATTCCTTATTTATTAGGGATCAGAAATATAGCAGTGATATAAGCAATCGCAGTGATGCAAGGCATGGCTATCAAACACACTACAGCCACCACGCGAACTAACAATCTAGGTACACTCCAATGTTTAGCTAGACCTGCGCATACACCCGACACTTTACGATTTATTGAATCTTTATATAATCGATTAACTTCATAATAACGTTTCATGTTTTTCTCCTATTACTTCAAGTTTCTTATGGCTAAAGACAAGTGGCAATGATTTATTACCACTAGTGAATTTACCAATCACGACTAAGCAACCTTTTTACGCAAAGCTTCTAGTTCTTGCTCAATTTGACTTTCTGCTTCTAGCTGATTGAACTGTTCATTTAAACCTTGTGACTCATTAACTAAGTCGTAAGCATCAACTTGTGACTCTAAGTCATCAATCTTGCGCTCATATTGCTCAAACTTAATGATCGCATCATCGATTTTGACTGAGTGCGCTTTATTTTTAACGGTCATACGCACTGCTAACGAGCGCTCTCTAATAATCAGAGATTTTTGTTTAACTCGAGCTTCCGCTAATTTGTCTTTCAATTTCCCCATATCGGCTTGTAATTTAGACAATGACTCATCAACTACATTTTGCTCATCAGTTAAAGCTGACAATTTGTGCTGATTGTGGTGCTTTTCGACTAACGCAGCTCTGGCTAAGTCTTCCCGATCTTTTTCTATTGCTAAAGTCGCCTTTGCCTGCCAAGCCTTTATGTGTTGTTGCATTTTGTCTGCTTGGCGCTGAACCTGTTTTTTCTCTGCTAAGTTAGTAGCCGCCACTGAGCGTAACTCAACTAAGGTTTCTTCCATTTCTTGTATAAGTAACTTAATCATTTTTGCTGGATCTTCAGCCTTATCCAATATGGTATTGATATTGGCTTGTATTATGTCTGACATTCTCGTAAACATACCCATTCTGATTACTCCAATAATATTAATGAGTTTTCCTGCTGGGCTATTCCAGCACTACCAGAACTGTTTCAAGTGTTATGCCAACTTAACAAACCAACATAAAATCATGATTTGTATGGATTTTTTGAATGAAGTGAGGAGGAGATACTTTAATTGATTTGAGCCAAAACTAACAATTTAGTCAAACAGACTAAATTGTTAGTGAAAATCACAACTGAAATTTTGCACATCGAATATTGGACATAAATCAACCGCTGCTAATAGATCTTCGCTTGGTCTATATAAGGTAAATGCCCATCATATTATAAATCGAATCATGGCTTTAATATTGTCTTATCTAATGTCCCTCTTGATCTCTTGGTGAAGTGCTTAGCCATTTCTGCATCTGAAGAAGCCATTCGATTCTAGTGACATCACTGTCATATCATGCTGATTTATAACCTCATAATTCACACAAACTAAACCAACGCCTGGTTTACTCTCAGACAATCTACACTGACTCACACAACCTCTTACACTTAGAATATAACCCGGATATACCGGTTTTAACCACTTAAGATTATTGATACCTGGCGAACCGAGTGACCCATGTTCTTCCGGTAGACTATCAATCAGCATACGCATAAACATGGCCGCAGTGTGCCATCCACTCGCACATAAACCACCAAACAGGGATTGTTTAGCAGCCTCATCGTCTAAATGGAAGAATTGGGGATCATATTTACTGGCAAACTCTTTTATTTCACTTTCAGTTACCTCATAACCACCGAATTGTGATGTTTGACCTGATTGAAAATCTTCAAAATACATATGTTGTCCTGTCATTTAACGGATCAGATAATAATATCACTCACTTTGACTATTCTTAATAATAGTGTCGATGTTGTAATCGAAATTCTAGGCTTTGTGGCGATTTTTTTGGTGTTAGGTAATAATAACATCAAGGAAAACAAATGAAGCAGACCTTCATCACCTTAAACATGACCGCATGCATTTTAATGATAAATGCCGTTACAAGTTCAAATGCAGTAGTAAATGATAAATAATTCAAACAATCGATGCATGTCAAAACACTAACTTAAATCCTAACATTATGTCAGCAGGTTTTACTCTTAGCGCAGACCCAATATTGAGGGTGCGTTCACCCGCTGATGTCATCTATGTTGGTATACGATTGAGTAATCAGTAACTGCTTATCTAAGTCCATACAATGACTAATTGCAAATCAAGACTATTTTTAATATACCTTATCAAAACTGTTGGACAGTATGACAAAGTTACAAGCATTGAGGAATTTTTTGTGGAAATACAGACCTAATGTAGTGTAAGGAGCCAAGGTAATAAAAACAAAAACGGTCAATACTACAATTAGTGACCGTTTCGATAACTGATGATGTTGTTATATTTAGCTAACGTTGGATCTTTACGTAAACATTCAACGACACTAAAAATCACCGCCCCTGCCAGATAGGCAAACACGGGAGTCAATAACATTGTAAATAAAGATACTTGATTAAACATATTCAATTCCTTATTCAGCTTGTGATTTTGTTGCCTCTTTACTTTTTGTCTCAAGGTCGGTGATAGAAGTTTTAGCTGTGTAACTCTTTTCTTCATTAAAGCTAACGTTGTTGGCTACCGTCAATATAGCCGAACGTAAGTTGTTTTGGATTTCTTGTTGTGCAACTTCCATCGCTTGGTTAACCATACTGCTTACATATTTTTCTAAAGTAACTTCTTCGGCTTGGGCTACAGAAGAGAAAACTAAAGAAGAAGTAAGTGCGATTGCAGCGATTTTAAATTGAGTGAACATGATATTTTCCTTTGGTTTAATTAGTGGTAACTGTTTTTACATTGTGTGAACAGTTATAGTTTAAGTCGCAGTATCCTTTGCGATAGTTGTGCCAACCATGATTTTTTTTGCATCCATATGATTTATATGGTTTTTTGTTTTTAAATTAGAAATTGGGCATTTGAACACATACTGTCCAACCCTAAAATTTGGTTATTCTTGCCATTGCTTTCGTCAATTTAACCAACCATTTCAGATTGGAATTGTTTAGCCTTAAACTGTGCATCTAACAATACATGCAAAGCATCCGTTAACAGTTCAACACCGACATCTGTTTTAGTACCGTTTTGACTCAAATATCTACGCCAAATACGCCCACCAGGCTGACCTTGAAACAACCCCAGCATATGCCTAGCGATATGCCATGGCCGGGCACCTAGAGCAATTTGCCGTTCTACATAAGGCAACATTGCCATCACCACCTCAGCTCGAGTTTTACTGGCAGAGTTATCTTGATAAAAACGTTTATCGACCTCAGCTAAAATATAAGGATTACTATAAACCTCACGGCCTATCATCACTCCATCCAAATAATTGAGGTGAAGTTGCACATCATCTAAGGTTTTCACACCACCATTTAAACTGATATGTAAATCGGGAAACTGTTGTTTTAATTGATAGACACGGTCATACATCAATGGCGGCACATCACGATTTTGTTTTGGACTTAAACCTTTTAACCAGGCCTTGCGCGCATGCACAATAAAAGTATCGCATCCTGAATCAGCCACCACATCAATAAAGCGAGTTAAGTCTTCGTATTCATCCATGTCATCAATGCCTATACGCGACTTTACTGTGACGGGAATATCAACTTCTGCTTGCATACTGTCAATACATGCAGCCACGGTTTTAGGCTCAGCCATTAAACACGCACCAAATCTTCCATTTTGAACACGGTCAGAGGGGCAACCTACATTGATGTTGACCTCATCATAACCGTATTGTTGAGCCTCGCTGGCACAACGCGCCATATCAGTAGGATTAGAACCACCCAGTTGCAGCGCTACAGGGTGCTCTTCTTGATTAAACGCAAGATAATCACCTTTGCCAAAGATAATAGCTCCGGTGGTGACCATTTCAGTATACAAAAGCGCATGTTGTGAAATTTGTCTGAGAAAATAACGACAGTGTTTATCGGTCCAATCCAGCATTGGGGCTACAGAGATAGTACGGTTGATGGATTCACTCATATATTACCTTGCTGATGTGAAATTTAGGGCGCACATTCTAGCTGATTTCGCTACCCAGCACTAGAGGATGTTATTTAACCCAAGTTCGATTTATCAACTGGATTATTCAGTCAACTGACTGACATAATAAATTCTGAGTAAATGTAATTGATCATAAGTAACCTGCTCGTTCAGACTGTCATAAATAGGTTTTAGACGTTCATAAGAATGTTCAACAAATGCGGCTAAAGCTGAATCAATATGGGTCTGACTCAGACCTGCTTGCACCAACAACTGCGTTGGTTGTGCAAACTTATGCCCATCTTGTGCGAAGCGGTAGAGATGATTAATGATCGTGCCATCTTTCACCTTAAACTGTTCGGCTAAAGACAAAATAGATTGCCCATCCTGATAAGCACTGACAATTTCAGCACTGCGACTATTAGAGTTGACACTAGTGCTTTTACTCACCGTTGTTTTGCTAGCTGTTTGAATATTTGCCACTTCATGGAGGTTGTTTTGCTGGCAGTGGTCACTAATAAGAGAAAGAAAATGATCTCCATATTTATCTAATTTAGCTTGCCCAATGCCATGAATACGTAGCAAATTTCCATGGGAATGTGGAAAATAATATGCCATTTCGTTAAGTGTACGATCAGAAAAAATAGCATAAGGGGGCAGGTTTGCCTCATCAGCTAAACGTTTACGGTCCGCTTTTAAAATTGCGATTAATTGCTGATCACCTGGATTAACAAATGTTTTGGATGTATGGCTACTGGTGGCAACAGGTTTCTGTAACAAGGCAAAAAATGGTACCTTTCCTTTTAACACATCACCCGCTTTTGCTGTGAGCTTTAAGCCGCCAAATTGTTCTTCTTGATTGAGTAAACCTTTTTGGATCAATTGCCGGGCCAAAGTCATCCACTGCTTTTTATTGTATTCATTGCCAATGTTGTAAGTTGAAAGAAGGTTATGTTGGTTTTGAAGCACTTTTTCAGCGTTAGAGCCACGTAATACATCAATAATATGGCTTGCACCGAAACGTTGACCGGTGCGATGCACGCAGGATAATAGCTTCTGGGCAGGTACAGTTAAATCAGACTTTTCTTTGCTCTGTGTAGTGCAGTTGTCACAGTTAGCGCAATTTTCTTTATCGGATGCTTCACCAAAATATTCTAGTAGAGGAATACGTCTACAATCTTCGGCTTCAGCCAAAGCTAACATTTGGTTAAGATGCATATTAGCCAGACGTTTTTCTTGCTCGTTGTTCATCTGATCAATAAAAAAACGAATTTTACCGGTATCACCATAACCAAATAATAGTAAACAGTCGGCGTCTAGACCGTCACGGCCAGCACGGCCAATTTGTTGGTAATACCCTTCAATATTTTTTGGTAGGTCATAGTGCAATACGTAACGCACATCAGGCTTGTTGATCCCCATTCCAAATGCAATAGTCGCTACTATTATGTATACGTCATCTCGTATGAAACGTTCTTGATAATCACTACGTTTAATACTGCTCAGCCCTGCATGATATGATAACGCTGAAAACCCATCCTGCTGCAGTTTGGCTGTGAGTTCATCTACGCCCTTGCGCGATTGGCAATAGATAATTCCTGATTGCTGGGGGTGTTGTTCAACAAAATTTTTACACTGCTGGTAAGGATTATCTTTGGGTACAACACCAATGAATAAGTTCGGCCGGTCAAAACTGGAAATAAATTCGCTACTGTCGACTATATTGAGTTGGCGCTTAATATCCTCTCTTACTCTTGGGGTCGCAGTAGCCGTTAAGGCAATACATACTGCTTTGGGGAAACACTCAATCAGACGATTAAGTTGACGATATTCTGGGCGAAAGTCATGCCCCCATTCAGAGATACAGTGCGCCTCGTCAATGGCGATACAAACAACGTCACAGTTTGTTAGTAGGTCTAAAATGTTGCTTTGTAGCGCGGTTTCTGGTGCCAAAAACAACAGCTTTATCTGTTGTTGCCTTATTGCATCTAGGTTAGCCTGATAATCACTGTCTGATAACGAACTATTCAGTACACAGGCTGGGATCGCAAGCTCATTGAGTTGCCTGACTTGGTCTTGCATCAGCGATATTAGTGGAGAAATAACGATGGTTATACCATCAAACACCACACCAGGAATTTGATAACATAAGGACTTACCACCACCAGTTGGCATAATAGCCAGAGTGTTTTTATGGCTTAAGACGTTACTGATAATCCCTTGTTGAGATTCTCTAAAATCTTCAAAACCAAATACATCTTTGAGTACTTTTTTTGCTTGGCTGAGCACTTATTCACTTCCTAGGTTGCACATTGAATACTGTTTACTATTTTAATGATTATAACCTTCCAGCGGTGTTTGATGATCTTTCCTTTTCAAATAGTCATGCAAGCATCATAAGAAGAACAAAGATCTACTACATCTCGAACGTGTTTTTAGTTTAAACTTGATCTAGTTTTATAATAGTGATGATGTTCTAGAGTATGTTTTCGACGATTTTTTCCCCATTGTTTGGTGCCATATCCGCATTAGGTTATTTTGTTAACACTCTGTTTTGGTTGATTCCTATTTTAATTTTTTCATTTTTCAAGTTAATACCCTTCAATATATGGCAAACGTTTATGTCTTATTTGTTAGACGGTTGTGCCACATTATGGATATCAGTCAACAGTGCTAATCAAAACCTGTTTAGCCGCACTAAATTTTTCACTACTGGACTAGAGGGCTTAAACCAAAAAGACTGGTACTTGGTTATATCAAACCATCAGTCTTGGGTTGATATCTTAGTGTTGCAGCGTATTTTTAATCACAAAATTCCTTTTTTAAAATTTTTTCTTAAAAAAGAACTAATTTGGGTACCTTTTATCGGTTTAGCTTGGTGGGCATTAGATTTTCCTTTTATGCATAGATACAGCAAGGCATTATTAACAAAATATCCTCACTTAAAAGGTAAAGATTTAGAAAACACTCGCAAGGCTTGCGAAAAATTTACCTTTAAACCCGTAAGCATCATGAATTTTGTAGAAGGTACTAGGTTAACCGAACAAAAGCGGACCCGCCAAGGGGCGCAGTTTCAATACCTGCTTAAGCCCAAGGCAGGTGGCCTGGCATTTGTTTTAGGCGCGATGGGGGAGCAGTTGCATAAATTACTCGATGTCACTATTCATTACCCAGAAGGCACGCCTACTTATTGGGAGTTTGTATGTGGAAAAGTCAATGAAGTACAAGTGCAAATTAAAGTTTTATCTATCCAAGAGCTGCTCAATAGCGATGCCTATGGAGATGACTACTTTGACGATCGAAAACAAAGGGTCAAGTTTCAACGTTGGTTAACAGAGTTGTGGGAACAAAAAGACCAACAATTACAGGCACTTTTAAAAGAAAAATCACAAGATGTTTAGTAAGTTAGTAAGCTATATTGTGTTCCCTGTGCATTTGACCTTACAAATGATAAGTCTGGCTTTTTGGGCGCTATGCATCACTTTACTTGGTTTGATAAAGTTTACTCTACCCTTCTCATTTATCACTAAGTTCCTTAACGTCATACTAAACACCATGATGTGCGCATTTGGATTTTGTAGCGTGGCCTTAATCAAATTTATGAACAAAGTGGAATTAGATTATGTGGTTGAAGGTGAACTCAGCAAGAAAGAATGGTACCTGGTTGTAGCGAATCACCTAAGTTGGTTAGATATTATTTTATTAACAGATTTTGCTGCTGGAAAAATTCCTGCACCTAAGTTCTTTCTTAAAAAAGAATTGATTTGGCTACCTTTTGTAGGCCTCGGCGCATGGGCTTTAGACATGCCATTTATGCAACGATATAGCAAAGCCTTCTTGCAAAAAAATCCACATTTAGAAGGCAAAGACATAACTACCACTAAAAAATCTTGTGAGAAGTTTCGCCCGTTGCCTACCACAGTCATCAATTTTGTCGAAGGCAATCGCTTTACCCCAGAAAAACAAAAACTTAAAAAAAGTCCATTTGAAAACCTTTTACCGCCTAAGGCAGGAGGCATTGCGTTTACCCTCGCCACTATGGGTGAATTATTCACCAGCGTGCTCGATATTACTATAATGTATCCAGATACGCAGGGTAGTCCGATGATGGCCATGTTAGGCGGTAGACTAAAAAAAGTCATTATTCGGATTAATGTGCATCCAGTTACTGATGAAATTATTGGTGATTATTTTAATGACGAAAAGTTTAAACAAGGTTTTCAGAGCTGGTTAAATACGGTGTGGCAAAACAAAGATAAACTCATCACCCATTTAAAAGGGACAAGTTAAGTGCAAGAAACTCAAGAAAGCATGCAAGGAAATCACTACCTTTCAGACAACCTGTTAATATTCTTAGAGCATTTGGGTATACAGGCCACAACACAAAGTTGGATATTTCAAGTGATTGCTTTGTGCGGTATTTTACTGACCGCTTGGCTGAGTAATTGGATAACCAAAAACGTACTCAATAGCCGCTTAAGTAAAATTGTCACCAAGAGCAAAAACCAATTTGATGACGAGTTACATCAGCACGGTTTTTTCAAACGTTTAGGACATATTGTCCCAGCTATTTTGATCTATTTACTCAGCAAATTACTGATTGAAAATCCCTCACTGTTAGCATTTTTGCAAAAATCTGCAGTTATTTATGTTCTTATCTCTGCTGTAATGGCGATCGGTGCCCTGCTAAACACGATAGAAGATACCTATAACGCGTCAAATTTAGCCCAAAAGGCTCCTATTACTGGCTTCATCCAAGTGGCTAAATTGTTTGTGGTGATCATCGCAAGTTTGTTGATTATTTCTAATTTAATGGACAAGTCACCATTAATATTGCTTTCAGGGTTAGGGGCAGTTACCGCCATATTGTTGTTGTTATTCCGAGATACCATTTTAGGTTTTGTTGCCGGTATCCAAATAGCAGCAAATCGTATGGTCAATAACGGTGACTGGATTGAAATGCCCAAATATGGCGCAAATGGAGACGTATTACAGGTAGGCTTAACAACTGTTAAAGTGCAAAACTTTGATAAAACAATCTCTACTATCCCTACTTATGCACTTATTTCTGAGCCAGTAAAAAACTGGCGTGGTATGAATGAAAGTGGTGGGCGGCGCATTAAACGTTCATTGAATATTGATATCCAAAGCATCTGTTTTTGTGACCAAAATATGCTGGACGAATTTACCAAAATTCGCTATATAAAGAGTCATATCCAAGCTAAACTCGAAAAGTTGCAGCGTTTTCACAGTGAACAACACATCGACACTAAAGATTTGGTCAATAGCCGCAGGCTCACCAATATTGGATCGTTACGTGCCTACATGCAGGCCTATTTAGAAAATCATCCTGACATTAACCAAGACATGACTTTGATGGTGCGCCAAGGGCAGCCGACAGAATTAGGTATTCCATTAGAAATATATTGCTTTAGTAAGGATAAAAACTGGGTTAACTATGAAGGGATCCAGAGCGATATTTTCGACCATTTTCTAGCAATATTGCCCGTATTCAGACTAAGGGCCTATCAGCGGATAAGTGATAAATCTTATGTAATCTGATGTCGTGCTTTCGTCAACTTCAGGTTCACGAACTTTATGCACTCACCAAGGCATAAACAAACACGGCAAGTAAGGCAAATGCTGACGCACCAAAAAAACCGTATTCAACCTTGTGCTGCATAACATTTTCACCTTCTGGTGTAATTAAGAAGCTCATAATGACGCTGCTAATACCTAAAACAAAGGTGATTAATATAAAACCAAATAAAATGGGTTCGTACCAATCATTCATCAGTCAATTCCTGTATACCGTAATCTACGCACATTATGCAACAAAAATCTAGAATGCCAAAAGACATAAAAAGAAAAAGGTATATTGCTTGATATATATCATACAACGTCCTTTGGCCTAAAAGAGTGATCTAAAATAGTGGTCTAAAAGCTCATTTTTTAGCTTTGTTCACTAACATCCTACTAAGCATTACCAAACTCAATCTCAAATAAAGATTAACCTATTGTTTTAAATGAATTTTTATTTATGGCCTAAGCTTTGCTCTGTTCGAAAGGTACAAATGATAAATTATGATTAACCAGTTAGGAGAACTTTATGCGTGCAATTATGGGTACTATGTTATTTGCGGGAGCTTTAGTTTGTTGTTCACCTGCGGTATTTGCCTCAGATTCAAATAATGCCTATGGCTCAAATAACAAATGCAATGTTGAGCTCAATGGCAACATACAATTAGAAAACAACGTATTGGAAGTCATTTTAGACAACGATATTCAGCTAACCATTGACCAAGATAAAACTTTGTATATGGATGGCATTGCTTTGACTCTGAATACCGAACAGCAAGGCTGGGTAGACAATTATTATGATGGTATCAACCAAGCAGTTCCGCAAGCCGCGGCAATAGCAAAAAATGCAGTCGCACTGGCAAGCACCGCATTGAATGAGGTATTTATCGAACTATTAGGCTCAGAAAATACTGCATTAGCCGATTTATCTGACAAATTACACAACCTTGACCAACAAATCCAATACAACTTTTATGCAAAAAATGGTGACATCCGTTTACATTCTGAGTCATTTGAAAATGGTAATTTTTTTGGCGCAAAATTTGAAGAAGCTATTCAAGAGTTGGTAACAGACTCCATTGGTCATTTAATGGTAGCCATAGGTACCCAGCTTATTTTTAATGGTGAAGGCATGCATGATTTTGAACAAAAAATGGACCGCTTTGGTGACCAGATGGAACAAAAAGTCGGGTATCAATCCGCAGCGCTGGAGGAAAAGGTAAACGTTTTGTGTTCGACTTTAGCTCAAGTAGATCATGCTGAAACCCAGTTACAGAAAATTAAGCAACTCGCAGGCCTAGATGTTATCCAAGTGCAAGACCAACCTAAGAGGATGTGATAACGTTCGCCTAAATACTTATTTGGACGATATAAATGCAAATAGCGGTGATTGGTTGCGGTTGGTTAGGACTGCCTCTTGCAATTAGTTTACAAACAAGTGGCCACAATATTGTGGCCACTTGTCGCAACGAAAAAAAGGCTAAAGAGTTAACTCAATTAGGCTTTAATATTGAAACGTTTGAGTTGGGTGACGAGCTGAAGCATCAGCGCTTAGCAGAATTATTCACAGCCAAAGTATTAGTGTTAAACATTCCTGTAGGACGCAAGAACCCCACAACAGAACATTTTGTGCAGCACATGCGAGCACTAATAAAACATGCCGCAAATAGCCAGATACAAAATATTATCTTTATCAGCACTACGTCTGTTTATGGCGAGAGCAGCGCTATAATCACTGAAAAAAGCTCGACTAATGCACAGACTCAATCAGGGCAAATCAATTTAGCTGTAGAAGCGTTAGTGAAGGAAAATTTTGCTGGTCGTAGTACCATTATTCGACCTGCAGGTTTAGTAGGTAAAGACCGCCATCCCGCTAAATATCTTGCTGGTAAAACGGGCTTACTTAACCCAGATAATGTAGTGAATTTAGTGCACCAAGATGATGTTGTTTGCGCCATTAAAATGGTAATTGAAGCAGATATCTGGGGGCAAACACTACATTTGAGCGCCCTAGAACATCCCACTCGCGCCCAATATTACACTTGGGCCGCAGAAAAAATGGGTCTCAATCAGCCTAACTTTATTAAAGGTGAGGGCGTCGCTTTAGGTAAAAGAATTGACGCCACTGGAAGTTTACAAGTGCTGGGATTAACGCTTAAATATCCCAGTCCATTTGACATGATATAATGTGATCAAAAAGCTATTGAACAAAAATAGCTTATCCTATTAATGCAGCACCGAAGAATTTCAACGCAATGGTGTTAATCAACACCAATAATAAAATGACTGGAATAAAAGTGCCTACCGAGAAATCAACATATCGCTCAAACCAGCTATGCGCATAATCGGGTGCACCTTCATCTAGTTCTTTATTGAAGTTTACTTTCTTCCAGCGGTAGATAACAAAAAGACAAATTAACAGACCATTAAGAGGTAAAATGGTGTCATAAAACACATCAATTATCACATCGAAGAATGACTTAGACTGCCCTGCATAACTTACAAAACCAGTGAAAAAGTCCAAAATACCAAATGATGTTGCAGCCATTATAGACATAATCACCAACAGCAGCCCCATCCAGCCTAATGCTTTACGACGGCTGAAATTTTTCTCTTCCATCAACGCCGCTACAGGTACTTCAAATATTGAAACGATAGAGGTGATCGCTGCAAAAAACACTAATAAAAAGAAAAAGCTAGCAATAGCACTGGCGCCAACATAACCAATAGAGGCCTGTAATGCCAAAAATATTTTAGGTAGAAACGTAAATATCATACCCACCGACGAGTCGCTTAGTTCGTTGGTATTAATGTCCGGGTTAAAGGAAAAAACGGCCGGTATAATCAATAGACCCGCGATAAAAGCCACCGCGGTATCTAATAAAGCTACCATTTTTGCAGCGCCGGGGACATCTGTCCTTTTATCCAGATAAGAACCGTAGGTGATCATAATCCCCATTCCCAGAGACAATGAAAAGAATGCCTGAGATAAGGCACCATTGACCACCGAAGCATTAATTTTGGTAAAATCAGGTATTACATAATATTTCACGCCTTCAAACGCATTATCCAAGGTCAGTACAAACATAACTAGGGCCACCAGCATAACAAATAAGGTAGGCATCATAAATTTAGCCGCCTTTTCAATCCCTTGTTTCACCCCGCCCTGAAGAATCAAATAAATGATTGCCAATACTGCGACCATGTAATAAAACAAATCGTAACCATTAATAAAGGTGCCAAAAGTATCAGGATCAGCGAGCATTTTTAGGTTACCGGTTAAGGATTGAAACAAATAACCGAATATCCAAACTGTGATGACTAAGTAAAAAACTGCAATCATAAAGGGAGTAATAATCGAAAGCCAACCTGCCACTTTCCAGCCTTTGTGGCCGTCACTCATTTTAGAATAAGCACCTAATGGGTCTTTACGGCTGTGCCTACCCACAGACATTTCCGCCAACATAACAGGCAAACAAATGAAGGCAATAAAAATCGCATAAATCAATAAGAAGGCACCACCACCGTTTTTAGTAGCCGCAACAGGAAAACCAACCATGTTGCCAATACCCACAGCAGATCCCGCAGCAGCTAGAATAAAACCTAAACGAGAACCAAACTGTTCGCGAGGTGCGCTCATAACCTACCCTTTATTATTTTTATAATTTGGATAGATATTACCAGCAGATATTCAGAAAGTCTTTTATGTTGACAACATGGTCACTACAAAACCCAGTTAAAATGTTTACAAACATCTACCATGGGATAACACTGCCTTGCCAATCGATATAATGGGGGCCATCTTCTGCACTTAGGTCAGGGATAATTTTAAGTAACTGAGTGACAGTAAAATCGGTAGTAAATAGTTTTCCTTTAGGTACCTTCGACTGAAAAGGCTTGGACAATTCTGTTTCAACGGTACCAGGATGGTAACTAATCAGAGAGATATTTTTCGCTCGTCTTTGGCACTCAATTTGTGCACATTTAATCAGCATATTAAGTGCAGATTTGCTGGCACGATAGCCATACCAACCACCTAATCTGTTTTCACTTATGCTGCCAACCCTGGCACTAAAAAACACCAGTTTGGAAGGTTTAGAGCCTTTGAGCAACTGTTCCACATTTCTTAGCCAGATAGCAGGTAATATTGTATTAGTAGTGAAGTAAAAGCTTAGTTGTTCCTTCTGAATTTCTTCCAAACGTTTTTCAGGCGAGATTTGTTGATTATTAGCACCTGTAGCGTGCAAGGCACCTATACAGCAGACAACTAGACTAAATTGGCCTCCCGCGTGCTTGAGCTGTAGACAATATTCTGCAACCAAAATTTCATTTTCAGAATCAAGGCTATAATAGTGCACACCTTCAATAGGTGACTTAGGCAGGCTACGAGAGACTGCATACACATGTTCATACTTACCTGATTCATACAGCTGTTTTACCAGCGTTTGTCCAATGCCACCTGAAGCACCGATCACTAATGCATTACCTTCAGACATCAATTTTTCCGCCTTTTGTTTCGCATGGCACACAACGTTTTTTGCCGGTGATAAAATATGAGAGACTGTGACGATGTTTAGCGAATACATTGTAGGCGGCATCAGCAAACCATTTTATAACCGGCCATCTTAGCGGCGCATATACCCAGCCTTTACCTACAAGTTTCCAAGCCAAATAAGTGACGTCCAATCCACTAATCAAGCTACCATCAGCCAAGTAACCGTGGATACGGGCATCTAACGCCTGCCAATCTAGGTGTGGATAGTCTGCAGAGAAGGAAGGCTCTTGAATATCGACAAATGTGATATTTTTTTGTTTATCTAATTGTTTTAACTTGTTCATTTCTATCGAACATAGAGGACAATAACC
>OOFW01000043.1_pt1 | contig 15768 bp, 16 predicted proteins | sample 1670271 | NCBI WGS metagenome assembly OOFW01 (sample SAMEA98137918, study PRJEB22522) | marine metagenome | biome: marine biome; feature: marine water body; material: sea ice | place: Arctic Ocean | collected 07-Sep-2015 | depth 1.32 m
GATAGAGGTTGAAACATTTGATGTGCCACTTGCAGTTAAGCGAATCGGTTTGCAAAGCCTTAAGGACTCTTAGGTGGTGTACGCAAAGGTTGGGGAAGAATACGAAGTCAGAATGCTAACATTGGGTCGTGAAGCGGGTGAATGGATTGAAGTATTGGGTGGCATCGATTTAGATACAGAATACGTCACCAAAAATAGTTATATCATCAAAGCCGATATTGAAAAAGCAGGGGCTGGACATGATCATTAGGGGCGCCGTATGTTAGATTTTATTTTACGGTTTGCTATAAAGCGCAACATTCTTATTATGGTCTTAGTGCTTGGTGTTTCGGCGCTGGGTTTGTGGAACTTTACTAAGTTACCCATAGATGCTGTACCAGATATCACCAATGTGCAGGTCATGATTAATACTGATGCACCAGGTTATACACCCTTGGAAGTAGAACAACGGATTTCATATCCCCTAGAAACTGCATTAGCTGGCTTGCCAAATCTTCAAGGAACACGATCGGTCTCTCGGTATGGTTTATCCCAAGTCATCGCAATTTTTGGTGATGATACTGATGTTTATTTTGCCCGCCAGTTGGTTAATGAAAGGCTATCTTCCGCCAAGTCTTCTTTACCCTTAGGGTTAGAGCCGCAATTAGGTCCTATTGCAACGGGGCTTGGCGAGATATTCATGTTTACCGTGGATGCACTGCCTGATGCAACAGATGAAAACGGCAATCCGATTACGCCAATGGAGTTGCGTTCAGTGCACGACTGGGTTATTCGCCCACAGCTAATGCGTGTACCTGGGGTGGTTGAAGTGAACCCTATTGGTGGCTTTGAACGCGCGTTAGTCGTTGCGTTCGAACCTGAAAAATTACTTGCTTTTGGTCTTACACAAGCCGATTTAGTCAAGGCTATAGAAAATAATAATAGCAACCAAGGAGCCGGTTTTATTGAGAAAAATGGCTCTCAATGGTTAATTCGTATACCGGGACAAATTGAAAACATTGATGCGCTAAAAAATATAGTGATCAAAACCACAGACGGCGCAAGCATACGTGTCGATGCCGTTGCACATGTTAGTGAAGGACATGGCCTACGAACTGGCGCAGCGACTCAGGGCGGCCGCGAGGTTGTTATGAGCACAGTCTTTATGTTGATCGGTGAAAATAGCCGAACAGTGGCCAACGCGGTAGCAGAAAAGCTCAAAGAAATTAACACCTCACTGCCAGAAGGGGTCGTGGCAACCGCGGTGTATGACCGTACTAAGCTTGTCGATCAAACACTCAACACCGTAAAGACGAACTTAGTGGAAGGTGCATTGTTAGTGGTGGTTATCCTATTTTTATTGCTGGGTAATTTTCGAGCTGCGTTTTTAACGGCATTGGTGATCCCGTTTGCGATGTTGATGACCATCACTGGTATGGTGCAAACCAAGGTCAGTGCCAATTTAATGAGTTTAGGCGCATTGGATTTTGGTCTGTTGGTAGATGGCGCAATTATCATTGTTGAAAACTGTTTGCGACGCCTCAGTCAAGCCGGTCCTGACGGTCAGCAATTAGCATTAAAGCATCGTTTGGAAGTGGTCTTTACGGCAACAAAAGAAGTGATGCGTCCTGCATTGTTTGGTGTGTTTATTATCACTGCTGTGTACCTGCCTATATTTGCACTTGAAGGTGTTGAAGGTAAGATGTTTCATCCAATGGCAACAACAGTGGTTATTGCGTTACTTTGTTCGATGCTGTTATCTATTACTTTTGTGCCTGCGGCCACGGCCTTGTTGTTTAAAAAACCGGTCAAAGAAAAGCGCAACTTCATTATGAATGGCGCTACCTTTCTTTATAAACCATCACTGACGTGGGTACTTAAAGCAAGATGGGCCGTTGTGACTTTTGCGGTATTGTTAGTGGGCATAATGGGTTATCAGGCAACAAGGCTTGGCAGCGAATTTGTGCCGAATTTAGATGAAGGGGATATCGCTATGCATGCCCTGCGAATACCAGGTACATCATTGAGCCAAGCGGTTGCACTGCAAGAAAGTTTAGAAGCCCGCATCATGGAAATGCCGGAAGTAGAGCGTGTGTTTGCAAAAATTGGCACCGCTGATATTGCAACTGATGCCGTACCTCCAAGCGTAGCAGATAACTTTATTATTTTTAAACCACGTGAGAAGTGGCCTGATCCTAAAAAACCCAAAGACCAAATAATTGAAGAATTAGCCGCCTTAGTTGCGTCTATACCCGGCAATCGATACGAATTTTTACAACCAATACAGATGCGTTTTAATGAGCTGTTAGCGGGAGTACGTGCAGAATTGGCAATAAAGGTATTTGGTGATGATTTTGAGGTGTTAAATGCGGTTGGTAGTGAAATTCAACGTGCCATTGGCAGTGTGGACGGTATTGCAGACATACAGATGGAACAAACCACTGGCTTGCCTATGTTAACCATACTACCAAAACTCGAGAAGCTTGCGCAATATGGGATCAGCAAAGCTGATATTCAGCAACAATTGTCTACTTCATTGGGAGGTCGCTTTGCCGGTAAATTCTATGACGGGGATGCCAGAGCCGATATTATTGTGCGTTTGCAAGAGAGCATACGCAGCGATATTGATGCGCTGTATCGCTTGCCGATCCATTTGCCCGACGGACATTATGTACCATTGCAAGAATTGGCTGGCCTAGAAATGGTATTAGGTACCAATCAAGTGAACAGAGAAAACGGTAAGCGACGTGTTGTGGTTACCGCCAATGTTAGAGGCAGAGATTTGGGCAGTTTTGTTGCAGACATCAAAACGCAAATTAACACAAATGTCGATATCCCCGCTGGTTACTGGCTCGAATACGGCGGAACTTATCAAAAATTACAATCTGCCTCTGAACGCTTATCTATTGTAGTACCGGTGACTTTGTTGATGATACTTGGTTTATTAATACTGGCACTTGGCTCTTTTAAAGATGCCATGATTATATTTACCGGTGTGCCACTTGCATTAACCGGCGGCATAGCCGCGTTAATGCTGCGTGACATTCCGTTTTCTATTTCTGCAGCTGTCGGTTTTATTGCTCTATCAGGGATCGCAATATTGAACGGCTTAGTTATGGTGTCGTTTATTCGTGACTTGCGTAAACAAAACATCCTCCTAGAAGATGCCATATTCAATGGTGCGATTATTCGTTTACGACCCGTTATTACCACTGCATTAGTCGCCTCATTGGGTTTTATGCCGATGGCGTTAAATACCGGTATTGGTTCAGAAGTACAACGGCCGCTTGCATCAGTTGTCATAGGCGGGATCATTTCTTCTACCATACTGACCTTATTCGTGATCCCAGCGTTATACCGCATATTGCATAAAGATAAACATGCGCTTATTAACAGGGAGTAAGCTGATGCCGAGTAATATGTGTCGATTAGTTGCATTCATGCTGGGTTTTTTATTGCTTGGCACATCAATAGATGTGCTTGCCCATGGCGTTGACGACAATACCCGTGTGTTTTTGGAGCAAAATACAGGTGCTCAATTTATTCCTTTTATCTATATTGGTGCCAAACACATGTTTACGGGGTACGACCACATACTGTTTCTAGTAGGCGTCGTATTTTTTCTTTATGGAAGCCGAGATGTATTGCTGTACGTGAGCATGTTTACCCTTGGTCATAGCATCACATTGCTCTGGGGAGTGCTAGGAGATATACAGGTTAACCCTTACCTAATAGACGCAATTATTGGTTTTTCTGTGGTGTATAAAGGCTTTGATAATTTAGGTGGGTTTAAACGTTTACTGGGCAAACAACCAAGTACTAAGTTAGCTGTATTAATATTTGGCTTGTTTCATGGTTTTGGATTAGCAACAAAACTTCAAGAATTTGATTTAGCATCAGATGGCTTAGTTGCTAACATGATTGCCTTTAATATTGGGGTTGAACTTGGCCAATTTATGGCCCTCGTCTTTATAGTTATTGTGATTAATTTTTGGCGAAAATCAGCTTCATTTCAACGCTTTGCCACTACAACCAATACGTTGTTAATGTCCGCGGGGCTGATGTTAGTTGGGCTGCAATTAAGCGGTTACTATTTATCTTAACAATGAACCAGAGAAACACTATGACACCACATGAGGTCAGCACAAACACGCTAGTAAAATCGACAATTGCAGCTACAGTAATCGCCTTGATTGTGTTCGTATGTTTTATTCTGCCAGCAGAATACAACATTGATCCAACACATATCGGTCATAAGTTAGGAGTAACAACATTAGCGCATCACAACGATGAAGCCACTTCAAAAGCTGAAACTGTTGTTACGCCACAGCAAGCACAACGGGTGATTGAAGTTAGCGTACCGGCGGGAAAAGGCATTGAGTACAAATTTCAAATGGCTCAGTATGAAAAAATGACTTATGAATGGCTAACCGATGGTGAGCCGCTCTATTTTGACTTGCACGGTGAACCGGAAGCGGACACCACTGGCTATTTTGAAAGTTACGCAATCGCTACGCTAAGCGGGATGAAAGGCAGCTTTACGTCGCCATTTAATGGTGCCCATGGATGGTATTGGAAGAACAACTCTGACCAGCCTGTTATTATTCAATTAATTGTCGCAGGGCAATTTAAAGTCATTGGTCTTAAATAATAAAAAAGCATAGAGAATTATAAAAATGAGAATCATTATTCATAAAATATTATTAATTGCATTAGTCGTATTCATTAAGCAAAGTATGGTGTTTGCGCATCAAGGGCATGCCGTGATTAGCAGTCAAACGGCAGTTACTGTTGCCAACAAAACTGTTAAACAGCTAACCTTTAAGGACTTAGGTTTTGAAGTGGGTAAACTTGATGTTAGTTGGAAATCATTAACCGTTGAGAATTTTAGGGTACTAAAAGTATTAGATAAAACGTCTATTATCAGCGCTACTAATGCCATTAACGAAGAAGTTATATACTTTGAAATAGCCAAGAATGGAAAAGTACTGGGTGTTAAGGATACTAATTAACAAAACAGATAACCGAGTTAAACGCTCAAAGCTTGAATAACACGAAAATTCCATGCCCACCTTAAAATATCAAACCCACATGGCATAGCGTTTTGTGCTTTTGAGAATAATGGTTTACGTGTGGTATTGTTGTTAATTTCACGTCACTGAAAAACGAATATTTATTAAGAATTATACTACTATGAATCTTGCTGCTTTAATTCAGCCATCAATTCACCAACAAATAGAGCCTTTATATCAAGCCTTATTAGGGCTAAATGAAGTGGAACAAACCACGTTGATGATTTTGGCTGTGATCTACAAACCTATTGGCATTGCCAAGTTAGCCCATGTAATAGATATATTAGGCAGTAGAGGTTTTTTGCCACGAGCAAAAAAAGAATACCGTTTAACGGTGCAACAAAAAGAGCAATTAACTCAACTATCGTTATTAATCCCTAACAGAGAGGGATTACAACTTAATAGATTGCTTGCCAACCGTTTAACCGCCGAGCTAGATCAATTTAATACATTGTTTGCGCTTGCGACACATGGCAAACCCCATTCAATGTTACTTGAGATCATTATGGCTGCAGAACAGGTTGTGCCTGTGGTAGACAGCTATAGTTGGCAGAATAAAGAGGTCGATAGAAGCAGAGTTATCCGAGACCTCTATTATTTGAATCAAATAGAACAGCTTACAGCTGCCTTAGAGCTCAATAAAAACCCACAAATTATTCACCATGGTCAAAATCGAATTTTAGTTGAAATTCTATTTTTACCCTTTGATTTAAGCACGTTTTTAGAATTACCCAAGGTGCTGCAATACCAAGCGTTTGCCACCCTGATCAGAACGTTTCAAATACAAGGGCAAAGTTGTGCTTACCCGGTGCAATTATTAGAGCAAGTTTGCGCTGCAAATTCAGACAGAAGCAGCCCCTTATACAATATCGACTGCCATCATTTACTGGCAGAACAGTATTTATATCAAATGCGTTTTAGTGATTTTGAGGGCATACAAGTTTCCCAAGACATCAGCAGTTACGGTTTGCAGTTACAAGGTACATATTGCTTTTTAAGCGGCGAAAACCAACAAGCTATCGACTATTTTGAGCAAGCAATGCTCGCTAAAAACAAACTGACTAAACGCAAAAAACAATATTTAAATGACGTGCTAGGGTACTTCTATAAATTGGCACTAATGGTGCACGGCAACCAACAGGATATAAGTTATTTTTCAATTGCGGTGCAACAAATCGAATTTGAAGAAAGTGATCGTAAATCCAACAATGATTTTTTCTATATTGGGCGAGGTGTGCTTAAACCGATTCAGAGCTTATCGACGGGCGAAAAATATAATATAAATATTGAATTTAATAGTGTTGATGATGATATTGACTTTTTCTCTCATCAGCTTAGCTATTTCAATTATTTATTGGCGCAGGTTTGGTGTAACCGAAGCAAAGCCAAAGCACTTGAGGAATTAGCGTTAAAATACCAAGCAAATTTTGAACAACTTGCTTACCCCTTATTTGCGCAAATATGTCGTCAAATGGCAGCAAGTTTTATGGATGAAAAGCTTGATTTAAAACAACAGTCAGACCCAAAATCCGGTTCCAAATTAATTGATGTTACCAAACTGATAGAAATTAAATCAGAGTGGGACTTAGCCCTAGATAAATTAATTGCACTGAATCCTAATACTGAAATAAATGTGCCACCGGCTGCAGAAAAAACGGTCAAGCCAGTGCGTTTAATTTGGGAATTTGAAAAGAGTTATGGCCATACTTTAAAGGCGCGGGAACAAAAGTTTAATAAATCGGGTTGGAGTAAAGGGCGAATTGTATCCCTTAAACGCTTGAAAGAGGAAACCGCTCTATTCAGCTACTTAACCGAAAGTGATAAGAAAATTTGCCGCGCGATTGATGCTTATCAAAGTTGGGGGTATTACTCAAAACTTGAATATACACTACAAGGATTGCCGGCACTGGAAGCGGCAGTAGGCATAAACAACTTATATAAATCCGACGACTTGAGTCAAGTCATTGAGATCATCAAGTGCGAACCTGAATTATTGGTTAGCCAGCAAGGAGACCAACTTTGTTTAAGTATCGCGGATTTACCCGATGATATTAGCAGTTACGAGGGGCAGCCCGCTTACGATTTAAAATCTATTACCGATGCACAATATCAGCTCACGGTGTTTTCGCCTGAACATCTAAAAGTGGCCGACATCATTGGTGAGGCAGGTTTGTTAATTCCAATCAGTGCCAAGGAAAAAGCATTAGCAGGCATAGCTGCCATTGCGCCGTTTTTAAATATTCAATCAGATATCACAGAGCTTGATACGGGCTTAGAAACCTATGAATGCGACCCCAATTTAGTGGTTAATATTCATCCAATTAAAAACGGTTTAACATTTACCTGCGTGGTGATGCCATTTGGCGAAAAAGGGCCTGCATTTAAACCTGCGGTTGGTAGTGCCAGTTTGACCACCGATTTAAACGGCAAGCGCATTGCAACCCAACGTGACCTAATGCGCGAAGAATCATTATTGGACCAACTCGACCAAGCTTGTCCCGCTTTTTTAAATATGTCGGATAACATTTTACAATTAGACGATTTACAAACTGCGCTAGCCGCCCTAGAACAGTTGGAAATAGCTATTGCCCAAGCACCATTTGACCTAGTGCTACGTTGGCCGAAAGGCAAAAAAATAAGCTTAACTAAAAAGTTAGACAGCACACACTTACAACTCTCATTTGGTCAAAAAAATGAGTGGTTTGATATTACTGGCGACTTGCAAATAGACAATGAGCAAGTGATTGATCTAAGGAAACTGCTGGAACTGGTTAAAACCAGTAATGGCCGCTTTATAGAGCTTGGTCAAGATCAAATACTCGCCTTGTCTGACGATTTACGCCACAAACTCGAATTAATCAATCAAGTCACCGACGACGGTAAATTTCACCCTTTAGCCAGTTTGCAAATGGAAGAAGCCACAACCGGTATGCGCATGAAAACCATTCATGCGTGGGATCAGCAAACTAAAAAAATGCATCAAGCGAATACGATTAAGCCGCAAATCCCCTCAACGTTTCAAGCGCAATTACGTGACTATCAGCTAGTAGGGTTTGACTGGGCATCGCGTCTTGCACATTGGGGCGCAGGTGCATGTTTAGCCGACGACATGGGCTTGGGTAAAACCTTACAAGCACTTGCTGTTTTACTGTCGCGTGCAGGCCAAGGTCCTAGTTTAGTCATAGCACCTACATCGGTGTGCTTTAACTGGCAACAAGAAGCGCTAAAGTTTGCGCCCACGCTGAATATCAAAATATTTTCCGACTCAGTCAACACCATTCAGCGTCAAAAATTGTTAAACGAATTAAGCCCGTTTGACTGTGTGATCATCAGTTACGGATTGCTACAAAGAGAAAGTGAAATACTCAAAGAGGTGCGCTGGCGCAGCATAGTCGCCGACGAAGCCCAAGCATTAAAAAACCCATTGACTAAACGTACTAAAGCCGCCTATGCATTAAAAAGCGACTTTAAAATGATCACCACGGGCACACCCATTGAAAATAACTTAACCGAACTGTGGAGCTTATTCCGCTTTATTAATCCTGGCTTGCTGGGCAACATCAAACGCTTTGGCGAACGTTTTTCAGTGCCAATCGAAAACGCAAACGAAGACCCACTCGCCGCCCGTAAAGCCAGCCAAGCACTTAAAGCGTTGATCCAACCGTTTATCTTGCGGCGCATGAAAAACCAAGTATTAACTGAATTGCCATCCCGCACCGAAATTAATATTAGAGTAGAAATGAGTCCCAAAGAGCGTGATTTTTACGAAGCACTGAGACTCAACGCAATAGACAACATCAGCCAAAACGAGCAACAAGCCAATGCAGGTGAACAGCGAATTAAAATGCTCGCCGAGTTAGTGAAATTACGCCAAGCCTGCTGTCACCCTAAATTAGTTATGGCAGAAACCGATATACCCAGTGCCAAACTAGCCGCCTTGAATGAATTACTTGAAGAACTGAAACTCAACAACCACAAAGCCCTTATTTTTAGTCAGTTTGTTGGGCACTTAAAACTGATTAAGCAACACATCGAAGCCAAAGGCTTTAGTTATCAATATTTAGATGGCTCAACGCCGCAAAAGCAGCGCCAAAAAAGGGTTAACGCCTTTCAAAGTGGTGACGGAGATATATTTTTAATCAGTTTAAAAGCGGGTGGTTCAGGTTTAAATTTAACTGCAGCCGACTATGTAATACACATGGACCCATGGTGGAACCCGGCCGTAGAAGAACAAGCCTCTGACCGCGCCCACCGTATAGGTCAAACACGCCCAGTTACTATTTATAGGCTGATTGCTCAAAACACTATAGAAGAAAAAATTGTCGCACTTCACCAACACAAACGCGACTTAGCAGACAAGCTATTATCGGGTAATGAAGCTGTCACTAAGCTGTCGGTAGATGACATGCTGAATCTTCTGAAGCAGACATTTTAGCTAAAGTTAACTAACCAAGGCTGGTCTGAGTGTTACACCATTATCAACAGAAATCGCGTCACAATCCGTTGCCAACATTGAGCCGTTAGCCATGAATATTGGCAAGCTCGATTTCAAGCTAAAGTCTATAGTGTTGAATTAGACTTAATAACTGAGATAGGGGACGGTCATGGCTTTCTGCGTAATTGGCGCTTTGTGCCAAAAACCGTCAGTGGGGCTTACTTCAATTGAACTGATTTTTGCCACTAAATTGTCACTCTTGCTCCCAGCCAAAAGGACAGCTAACGACCCAGCCTGTGTGAAAACTAATTGGAATGCGAATTTAAGGCGTCTTCAGCCATATTTTTAGCGTGAGAGTTGATGCGTCGGATATTTATGTTAGATATAAAATTAGCGCGTTGATAGGCTTTTGGGAAGCAATAATGGCTGTTTGCAAGGCTTTATGCTCGATTTTAAAGGGATAACGACCCTTAGGCCGTCATGGCCGATATCAATCCTTTCACTCCCATTATCGACATCATTCTTTTCAGATTGTATGCCAGCACATGGATACTCATTTCGGTTAACACATTGTGCTTGCGTGTCATTAAGAAGTGCGACGCGCCCATCCACATTTTAATGGTACCGAATGGATGTTCGACAGTTTGTTTCCTGAGCACCGGAATGTCGCGATTGTCATCAAGGCGTTTTTGCATGGTTTCTATAATTGGTTCGTGTATCCAACGTCTCATTTTCCTTGCCTCCTTTGCTGATTTAGTGCATTTATCTCTGATGTTACAGTCTCGACATGCATAAAAATTAACGTATACCTTTTGCTAAATACCTTTTTCTGTCACGTTACGTTTATGAGGTAATTCCTCACCCGCAGGGCAAATACAGATATCTTTATCCTTGTCATAGATAAACAGTGATTTGTTGAATATCCCTTTTTTCGACGAACCTGAGGTATCCGTTTGAGGCACATTAACGGTAATGCCTAGGTCATGTGACGCCTTAATATCAAGACGGTTGAAGTAACCCTTATCTGTAAGGACGGTGATGTCTTTCTTCTTCATCACTTCTTGTACTTGCTTCGCCACAGAGGTTAATTACCCTTTATCGGCTGCCTTATCGATGTCGTGGCCTATTTGAGTTCTTGTGATGTTATAAAAATATTGGGTACACCGTTAGGCTGTCAACACTTTCAAAAATATAACTTTATTGGCACATCGCTGGATTTTTCTTACATAAACTATTCATAACCTGTGCATTTTCAAGCTCAACGGTTTGGCTAATAATTCGCTTGAAATGCTCACGCAGCCAGATCAACCCTTGGTCTCTATCTTGTCGTTTGTGCCAAATAGCGGAAATTTGTTGCGGCATTATTTCTATTGGCGGCATGGTAGCAGCAATGTCACCAGCGATGATTTCTTCGGCTACCGCAGAAATTGGGATCACGCATATCAGATTACTACGCTGGATTAAATTGGCCACTGAGGAAAAGTGATTAACGGTAACGGCCACCCGCCTGGATAATCCGTGTTGTAGCAAAACTTGATCTGTATAGCCGGTTATATCGCCTGACAATGACACCAGTAGATGGTCTGCGGCTGCGAATTCTTGCAAACTAAGATCAGCTTTTGCCAATTGATGATCATGGTTCATGATGCAAATATAAATAGGTGAAAACAAAAATTCGGCTCTAAAGGTATTTGAAATAACGCCTGTAACACCAATCACCATATCCACCTCAGCATCTTCCAAAACCTGATCTGTATTCACAATGGTGTAGGGTACTGCATGGATATTGATGCCTGGCGCTTCCTTCTCGATAGTGCAGCGCAATTCTGCCCAAGCCATATCCACGACTATGTCATTTACCGCTACTCGGAACGTTCGTTTGGCAGTGGCAGGGTTAAAGCTTTTGGGATCAACCGCTTCTGTGAGTGAAGTAAGTGGTTCACGGACTTTATTCCATAAATTTTGCGCATGCAAAGTAGGCTGGATATTGCGCCCATTCTTGACAAACAACTCATCTTTCCAGACTACTCGCATCCTGCTTACAGCGTTAGATACTGCAGGCTGTGTCATGGATAGTCGATGTGCTGCACGGGTAATTGAACGTTCGGTCATAATGGCATCGAATACCATTAAAAGGTTTAGCTCTTGTGGGCGCATACGGTGTTTATCCAAATAATCATAAACCAACAATACATCACAAAATAAAATGTGTCACATATAAATATATAATTATTTTTATATTAATATTGTGACCATACTCCTCCCATCAAAAAAGATTAGTCAAACAGAGCTCACTCATGAATACAAAATTTTCGAAAATAATAAAAAACCTTAGCCAATCTGTACTTTTTATATTGGCAACGGTGTCAGCGAACTCAAGCTATGCGGAGCTAATCAATCCTCAGGTATTGTTAGAAAAAGCCACTAACGCTACATTTGAGCGAATTGTGTTAGACCAACAAAACATCGAATCTAATCCAGAGCATCTGCGTGTCATTATTGAACAAGAATTAATGCCCTATATTGATCACAAATTTGCTGCATTTAAAGTGTTGGGGAAACAATTTAGATCTGTTCCAAAAAACAAAATTCCAGAGTATGTGAGTGAGTTTAAGAAGTATTTGATTTCTAATTTTGCGGTTGTATTAGGCGGTTATGCTGGACAAGAACTATTGTTTGAGCCTACTAAAGACGCCGAAAATAAAAAGAGTATGACGGTTAAGGCAATCATCAGACAAGCGGGTCGCCCTGATATAAACATTAGCTTTAAATTACGTAAAGCTAAAAACACACAACAATGGAAAACCTATGATTTGGTAGCTGAAGGGATCAGTTTATTGTCGAGTAAAGAAAGTGAATTTGCATCCATTATCCGTCAACAAGGTATACAAGCTGTTATAGACGTTATGAAAAACAAAAATAACAAATCTTTGAACATCACCTCAAATGTTAACTAACCTGTACTCGGGTTAAGACGTGCCGCTTCACTGGAAGTAATTATAACAAAAACAACATAACCGTTAACGAGATATCCATCGTAAATCGATGGGGTTAGTAGCTGACGAATCCCCACGAAATATACATAAGAAACAATGAGATAATCAGAAAATAAAGTGAACATTCACAGTGTTTGGTGATCAGATCTATCGCCAAACAAAAATAATCACGGAAAAACACTATGAATGTAAAACAACTCACATCTAATATTCATTAGATGTCATGGCAACCATGCACAAAATTCGTCGATTGAGTTTATTTGCAGCCATTGAAAGTACCATTAATGGTGGGGTACTTTCTGTTACTGGACTAGGTCGTAACATTGATAATCGTGCTTATGAAAAACATCGCATTAAACGTGTTGACAGATTATGCGGTAATGTTCATTTACAGCAAGAAATTCCGCTCGTTTATAGTCGGATGTGTGCTGCTATTGTTGGCCAAAATAAACAACCTATTATTCATGTTGATTGGTCAGACATGGATACTCGTAAGCAACATTTTCTGATTCGTGCATCGATTGCCACCCAAGGACGTTCATTAACGCTTTATGAAGAAATTCACCCATTGAACCTTAAAGAGAAGCCTAAAACCCATCGGTTATTTATGCAAAAGTTAAAGGCGATGTTACCTCAAAATGTAACACCCGTTATCGTCACTGATGCAGGCTTTAGGATCCATTGGTTCACACTGGTAGAGTCACTTGGTTGGGACTTTTTGGCAGAGTAAGAAATAAAACGTTTTGTAAGAAGAAACGAGATTCTAAAGGGCTTCCAGTCAAGTCACTTTATCAACTAGGTACATTACGGCCTAAAGATTTAGGGCAATATTAACAAGGTATGAAACAGTCTTTTGAATCGAGAATAGTTGTGGCTCTAGAAATTCCCTACGACTAAAGGTATTGCTTCTCATAGCGTTGGTTGCACAATACTTATTATTCTTACTCGGTTTAGGGGTAAAAGCGGCTGGAAGACATAGACGTTATCAGGCAAATTCAATTAAAAACCGCAATGTACTATATAACCAATTTATTGGACTACGAGCATATAAAGATAAACAGCTCAAACTGTTAAAAAAGCACTGGAAAGCAGCGATGGATGAAATGAATTCATTAATCGCTAGGCCACAAGCGAGTTTTTAAGTTTTGAAATTCGTGGGGATCCCTCAGACTCAAACCCGTTGTATCTCAGCTTGCTAAAGAATATCAGATTGATCACAACTGGCGTTCAATGGATGAACAACATAGAAGATTTCATCACCTAATTTTAAAGCAACTTGCAGGCAGCAATTCTGGGCCACCTGAAAGGTCGTTGCGACGATCTCCTGATCATCGATTACATAATAAAACCAACAACGTGCCATCACAATCAAAACAAAATAGACCTCGTCCTGACGATTTCAGTAGCAAGATACCTCGCCTCCTCATCGAGGTGAGAAACAATACGCCCTATTAGATATTGACCATAAACTGATTGCTGGCAATTATGTTGATGAGCTGGAATATATAAAAACCGCCATCAAAGTAAATAATATTGTTATAGGTTTTTTCGCTGTATCTAAACGAAATAGACTTTCACAGGGATACGAAGTTGATTTTATTGAGCAGCAACAAGACTACCTATGGTTAATTTCCCTAGTAGTAATGAGTCTTGTCGCATTAGTCACATTCCCTCTTGCTCGACATGTCGTTGAACCAGTTAAATTAATCGCACCAGGCATGCATAAATTAACACAGGGTGATTATCCCCAATTTATTGAATTAAAGAGACAAATTGATAGACACATTAAAAAAATGCGTAAGAAACTCAGTGATATTAGTGATGGTAAAAACTGGGTGAAATCGGTGTATGGCAACGGTTATCGTTTAGTGTTGTAGCTCAGTTGTAGCAAGTTAAATCTGTATCATCTTCCTTCTTATTTGCACATTTTTTGCAATTTCTGCTGTTACTCTTATTTTGAAAATGAATATAAACAGGAATTTTTATGAACAATTATGCCACGCTAATTTTATCCATTACTTTAATCATTTCAACATCAAGTGTAGTTCAAGCAAAAAACAATGATCGAAGTAGAAATGGCCCTCCGCAAAGACCTAGCTTTGAGTCTATAGATACCAATGAAGATGGATATATTGATTTTGACGAATTTTCATCGCACAAACTTCCACATGGCGATCATCAAACAGTTTTTGACTCGATTGATACGGATAGTAATGGCATTTTAAGTAACGAAGAATTTGTTAATCATAAGCCGCCACAGCGAAAATATCGCAGGAAGGATCAGTCATCATTAGTGCAATGAGCTCTGGCATGCCAACGCTTCCAACCAGAAAGACGTTTAATAGAAGAACAATAAATTTTAATGTCAGTTACTGTATCTAATCGCACTACTTACACGCCGCATCTACCCAATGTTCACACAATATCACTGCTTCATCTGCAGTAAATGTTTCGCTAGATAAACACCACTCTAACCACAAACCATCAATAATGGCGGTGAGGCCAATAGCAGCGAGTCGTGGAGATGGTTTAACAGAATATGTATGATCTAACTCTGAAAAGCTTTGTTCGAGAAACACCCTAAATGCTTGATTGGACGAGTCGTGGGCTTTTTTTATCTGGGGAGCCCTATCAATCATGCTCCAAAACACCACCCAAGCGCGCAAAATTTTACGTTGCATCACTGAATCACTGAACGTCTGCTTGATAAAAGCAGATAAACTTTTTCTGGGTAATTTGGTGTTTTGAGACTTCAATATGGCCTCATTCATTAAGGAAAACGCCAAATCTGAATATGCGGCTGCCAATAGGTCGTTTAGTGTACCGAAGTGATAGTTAATCAGGCCAACCGCCATATCAGCCCTTACGCAAATTTTGCGAACTGAACAGCCATCTACACCGTCTTCTTTTAAGGAGTCCAACGTAGCTTGAATAAGTTTAATTTGAGCTTTGCTATAGCGCAGTGAATGGGTACTTTTAAGATCTAGGGTTGTCATACAGTAATCATAAAGTACAACCTGATAAATGTCATATTGATCTCTCATTTTTGCGCGTATCTTTGAGCATATAAAAAAGCATTTTTTCAGGTTTAAGACGCTGATTTCACAATGTAATCAATCGAATCGAAATGAACGTAACAGAACACAGACTTGGGGTGTTGTGTTACGTTTTGATTAAGACCTACGTGATGTTTACTGTCAGATTTTGTTTTCAGGTTAAGGACTATTACCCGTCAGTTCCTTTAGAATGATGCTCCAGTGGTCAAGACCATCATAGAAGGTACTAA
>OOFW01000044.1_pt1 | contig 15632 bp, 12 predicted proteins | sample 1670271 | NCBI WGS metagenome assembly OOFW01 (sample SAMEA98137918, study PRJEB22522) | marine metagenome | biome: marine biome; feature: marine water body; material: sea ice | place: Arctic Ocean | collected 07-Sep-2015 | depth 1.32 m
AAACAGTTATACAATATGTTGTTAGTAATTAAGAAAGAGGTTATAGAATTACTTCGCGACCGTAAAACATTATTTTTTATGATTGCCCTGCCGTTATTAATCTTCCCTTTGATGATTGGGATTATTGGTTTTGTGAGTAAACAAGCCATAGATAAAGCTGAAACCCAAGTTCTCAATTACGCATTGATAGGCGGACAATACGCACCAGATATTCTTAAAGAGCTGCAACAACCAGAAAAATTTAGCCTGGTCGAAATTGAAGGAAACGCCGATTACACCTCAATTATTAACAACGAGATAGTCGATTTTGTGCTGGAGATCCCAGAAAATTATTCTAGTAATGTGCTTACAAATGGCCAGGCTAACGTTAAGTTGTATTTCAACGATGCAGGACTAAATCTCGTTTACAGACGGGTAAATGAAATTGTTAAAAGTCAGTCAGAGTTATTTCAAGAAACGGCTTTTTCTAGCTTAGGGTTAGATGTTGCACAACAAAGTGCTCTGATAGAGCCGATAGTTCTGGAGAAAGTTAATACTGCAGATGATCGAGAAAACTGGGGCGAAAAAATTGGAAAGATGTTGCCTTACTTTTTATTTATAATCTGTCTCACTGGGGCCATGGCGCCCGCAACCGACATTGGTGCGGGTGAAAAAGAGCGTGGTACACTTGAGACTTTATTGATTTCACCCATAGATAGAAAAAAAATTGTGATGGGAAAATTTCTCACTGTCTGTTTTGCAGGCACCATGACCGCAATGATAACTGTCGCCAGTATGGTGATTTGGGGGCTCGTTTTGAGTCAGGGGATGCCTATTAAATTTGTTGCAGATTTTATGGCACAAATAGCCATGGTTGATTTTCTGCTAATCTTTTTAATGTTGGTACCTGTGGTGGCGATTTTTTCGTCGTTATTATTGAGTATCTCAATTTATGCTAAAAGTTTTAAAGAAGCGCAAAGTTATATGGGGCCCATGACTATTTTGGTTATCATTCCTATTTTATTATCTCTTTTACCTGGCGTAGAATTAAAAGGCGGCTGGGCTTGGGTTCCGCTTACTAACGTTTCTTTGGCTATGAAAGAATTAGTCAAAGGTACAATGGATTACTACCAATTATTTGCAATATTTGGTTCTACAGTGATTATTGCAGGAGCATTATTCGCATTTTGCGTGTATTGGTTTAATCAAGAGAAGGTGTTATTTAGATAATCTGTAAAGTCCTATACAAAAAGCGATGGTATTTAGTATGGCTTTTTATAGCATCGCTTTTTAATTTTTGACACTTTTTACGGCAACATTTTGCCTTGTTGACCTAATTCAATGCAGTCTTTTTCCTAAGCAGGTCTAACACAGTTTTTGCCAGCTTGCTTGGCAGCGTAAAGTGCCTCGTCAGCTCGTGAAAACAAAAGTATATGTGAATCGTCTTCTTGGTAAGTGGCACTTCCAATGCTGCAAGAGATTTTATGTTGTTGCAGCAGCGGTTCTGATCTGATGGCCTTGATGATACGTTCCGCAACAAAATTGTTGATTTGATTGTTAGCATCAGGCAACAAGCAGCAGAACTCATCACCACCAAATCTAAAAGCAAAATCAGACTCTCTAAGATTGTGTAGAATAGTATCAGCGCAAGTTATTAGCACTTTATCGCCTTTCTGATGTCCATGAATATCGTTAACTTGTTTAAAATTATCCATATCTAATACTAGTAGGCCAAAGGGCTGATGACGTCTTTGTGATTGGTTGGCCAATCTGATCATTGTCTCGTCGTAGCTGGCTCTGTTGCCTAAAGATGTTAAAAAATCCTTCATGGCAAACTGCTTGATTTTGTGGTGTTCTAATGCATTCCTAAAAGGTAAGCAAAAATTCATATGCATCTGTTGTAAGATTTGCCAATCTATTAACGATAATTGTTGTGTAAAGTAATAATCCATAACGGCCACTACACTTCCTATTTCGATGCAATTGAGTGTCTTAAGGTGTGTGTTTTTTACTGGGTGACCAAATTTAACTCTGTTATCTTCAAACTGGATTTTTAGTTCAGACAGCGGTAGGGTGGCTTTTAACTGCTGAAAATATAACTCAGTGAGCTTGGGCAAATCTATGGTTGTTAGCAATTTCAAGATGAAATTATTAAGCTGGCTTTGTGTCAACCCTTGTTTCTGCCCATGGTTGAGTGCTTGACTGATTTCTTGGTTAGACCCCTGGTTAGAGACTTCAGTGCTAAAGTAAGGTTCAGCTAAGTGTGCGTCGTATAACTGGTTAAGTTGTTCCAACGGATTCTCCTGCCAAAAAGATGGCGAATTGCTATATAAAAAATGATTCTTAGTTAGCATTAAGCAAGTATTGTGCCTACCAGGTAAAAACAAAGGGAAACAACAAATTATGCATGGAAATTTAGGCAGTATTGTTATTTTAATGGCCGTAGCAGTGGTAACAGTTTGGTTATTTAAACGTATCAATTTGCCGCCTATTTTAGCTTATCTGTTTTGTGGAATTTTAGCGGGGCCTGATCTGCTGGCATTATTTGAACACCCTGAAGATATGGAAAACTTTGCCGAGCTGGGTATCGTTTTTTTGTTATTTTCATTGGGTTTGGAATTTTCACTTTCCAAAATGTTAGCTATGCGTCACTTAGTATTTGGCGTAGGGTTAGCGCAGATGGTACTGACGACATCAATGTTTATGGGACTCGCATTTTTATTGGGTTTTGATGCCAAAGCATCATTTGTTATTGGTGGGATTATAGCGTTGTCTTCTACCGCTATTGTGATTAAACAAACTAGTGATTTGGGTATTTTGAACACGCCTCGCGCGCAAGTTGCGGTGAGTATTTTATTACTACAAGATCTTGCTGTTGTACCGCTACTTATATTGGTGCCCTTGTTAGCCGCTGATTCTGAACAAAGTTTAAGTATTGCTATTTCAATGGCATTTCTTAAGGGGTTATTGGTAGTGGGCATTTTGTTATCCATCGGCAAATGGGTGTTACCTAAAGTGTTCAGTGAAGTGGCGCGCACTCGCACCGATGAACTTTTTGTATTAACTACCATTATGGTGGCTTTAATGGCTGCAGGTTTGGCTTTTTCTTTTGGCTTATCTATGGCTTTAGGTGCGTTTTTAGCCGGTATGATGTTGGGTGAGAGTCAGTATAAACATCAGCTAGAAGCTGATATCAGGCCCTTCAGAGATATTCTTATGGGGCTGTTTTTTATTACTATAGGCATGCGCCTAGAACTCCATAATTTACCAAATCAGATACACTGGGCACTGCTGGGTTTGGTGATTATTGTGTTGCTCAAAGTGGTTCTTATTCGAGTTTCCGCTGCGATTTTTAAACTAGGCAAACAAGATGCTTGGGCGGCCGGACTTAAACTCTGTCAACTAGGCGAGTTTAGTTTTGTATTAGCAGCATTGGCTGTGGATCATGCAATATTAAACTCGGAGCAAGGTTCGCTACTATTGACTATTGGTGTGATGAGTATGGCTATTACACCTTGGCTAGTTGATCAAAGCCCCAAAATTGCTAAAGCTATCAGCCCTGAAGCGTTACCTAATGTAAAAGACTTAAAACAACTTTCAGACCAAGACCAACAAGTGACTGATCACGTACTAATTTTTGGCTTCGGCCGAGTGGGTCAATCAGTTAGCCGTTTATTAAAGATTGAAGCTATTTCCTATATGGTGGTTGATGCTGATCCTATCCGAGTGCAAGAGAGTCAAAATGCAGGCGAGCCTGTCTATTTTGGCGACGTAAAACAAAAAGATATATTACGCTCGGTTGGCATCGAACGAGCCAAACTAGTACTGATTACTTTTGATCATCATGAAAAAGCGATGCGTGTTGTTCATTTAGTTAAAAGCTTGTATCCAGACTTGCCAGTAGTGGTAAGAACGAGAAAAGATGATCGCATGGAAGAATTACTTGAGGCAGGAGCATCACAGGTGGTGCCGGAAATTCTCGAAGGTAGTTTGATGCTGGTGACTCAGGTTTTACAGCTATCTGGTGTGCCAATGTCCCGAATACTCAAACGCGTGCGCAAAGAACGCAAGGGACATTATGCCAATATGCACGGCTTTTTTCCTGGTAAGACAACTGAATTCGACTACATTAAACAAAATAAAACGGAGTTTCTGCACGCAGTTATTCTGACAGAAAACGCCTACGCTGTGGGTAAATCATTACAGCAACTAAACTTGCAACAATGGCGGGTAAGCGTTAAAGGCGTGAGAAGGGGGGATCATGAACTATCTGAACCCGACGAGAATATGTTTTTATTAGTCGGAGATGTAGTTGTTATAACAGCGAAACCGCAAAAAGTTGAGCGGGCTGAACGTTTTTTAATAGAAGGAAATTAAAAAGTGCCATCTACTCACACTTACTGTGCGCCAAATATAGGCGTTATTGTGGCTGTTTTAGTGAACAAAAACCAACAGGTCCATATCAATCAACCTTTGATTATTATTGAAGCAATGAAAATGCAAACCACAGTGTGCGCTGAAGTCTCAGAGAAAGTGGGTCTAGTTTTTGTCAAGGTTGAGGATGAATGTTTTGTAGGTATGCCTATGGTGGATATTCACGCAGACGGCGCTAGCAAGACTAAAAGCGAAGAAATTCCCATCATTAATAAGACAAATCAAAGATTACTAGACGAACTGCGAACTAGAAAAGCCCTGACCCTTGATGTGCATAGAATTAAACAAAAACAAAAACGCCAGCAAAAAGGTTACTTAACAGCTAGAGAAAATTTACAAAACCTATGTTCTGTTGATAGTTTTATAGAGTACGGACAAATGGCAGTGGCTGCACAGCGGTTATGCCGAGACTATGAGGATTTAAAATCTGCTACCGCCGCTGACGGTGTCATCACTGGTATCGGACATATTAATCAAGGTTTAGTCGCGCAGCAAAAAACACAAGCTGCAATAGTGATCAATGATTACAGTGTATTAGCAGGCACACAGGGCTATTTCCATCATTTAAAATTAGACCGTATATTGGCGGTGGCGTCAGATAAAAAATATCCAGTTGTTATGTTTACCGAAGGAGGCGGAGGTCGTCCCAGCGATACCGATATCACCACAGTGAACTCAGGTCTGCAATGCCAATCTTTTGCTACGTGGGCAAGTCTACAAGGAAAAGTGCTGCGTATATCCGTGGCAAATGGTTATTGCTTTGCAGGTAACGCCGCTTTATTTGGCGCTGCAGATATCACTATTGCGACCAAGTCATCATGGATAGGTATGGCAGGCCCTGCAATGATTGAAGGCGGTGGTCTGGGTGTGGTTAAACCCACTGATATTGGCCCCAGCGCTAAACAGGTCAAAAATGGTGTGATAGATATTTTAGTAGAAAATGAGCAGCAAGCAGCTGAAATGGCGAAGCAATGTTTGTTGTATTTTCAAGGACCATTGGTAGATGGGAAAAAATGTACATTTGCAGACCAACATATCCTTAATCAGGTTTTACCCGAGGACAGGCGTTTTGTGTATGACGTAAAAGAGATCATTAATATTATTGCAGATACCGATTCTTTTACTGAAATTAAGGCCCAATTTGGCGCAGCAATTATGTCTGGTTTCATGCATTTACAAGGACATCCAGTAGGTGTGTTGGCCAGTAATTGCAAAGTACTCGGTGGTGCTATTGATGTTGAAGCGGGCGAAAAAGCGAGTCAATTTATGCTTCTTTGCCAGCAGTTTTGTATTCCTTTAGTTGTTCTGTGCGATACACCCGGATTTATGGTGGGGCCAGAACATGAAGAAAGAGGAGCAGTGCGTCGGTTAACTCAACTATTTGTTGCGGGTAGCCAACTCACTGTGCCACTCGTCGCCGTGGTATTGAGAAAATGTTATGGATTAGGGGCGCAGGCATTGTTGGGCGGAAATACCAGTCAGCCAAGTTACACTATTGCTTGGCCTACAGGCGAATTTGGGGCAATGGGGCTTGAGGGTGCGGTTAAGCTAGGGTTTAAAAAAGAACTTGCAGCAGTGCAGGATCTTACAGCAAGAAAAGCGCTTTATGAGCAACTTTTAGCAGAGCAATATCAAAAAGGTCAAGCCCAAGAAGTGGCCAGTGTTCTGGAAATTGATGCCGTTATTGAACCAAGTAATACAAGACAGACCTTGCTGCTAGCTTTAAACATAATCAAATAATGAAGTCTCAATTACCTTAGACTTCAAAAATTAGTTGCACAATTATTAATCAATATTATACTGTACATATAAACAGTTATTTATTGAGTGCAACATGAGAAGCTATTTAAATTTAAATTCAAATTCAAATTCAAATAATTGTGCAAAGCGTATTAACCAAAACCATACTCTGCATAACAAGTATTACAGCAGTATGGACTTATGTAGTCAGGCTCAAATGTGTGAGGAGTCAGATAATATTCTTAATCGGATGGATAAACTCAGATCCTTTGCAAGAGAGCAGCAAGCTAAACGAGTGAAGTCTCAGCGGCAACAAATCAGTTTTATTTTTTAAATTTGAGAAGATGAGTAACTGAGTAACGGTCATTAAAAAAAAGTGGCACTTCAATATTATTTTAATGGAGCTTGATTTGTATACATGGCTAGTCAAACATCTGAATTATTACGAGTTGATACCAATTTATAAAAGCTTCAGTTGTCCTTTTTGTCTGAGTAATTCTATGGCTTTTGCCTAAATATAATTGAATAAGTATGAGCATAAATATTAATCTTCCAATAAAATGACGCAATCATTATAAAAAGCTTTAAACTAATACCATGTTTAAGGTTGGATAAACCAACCTCGTTTTTAGGAATACTATGATCAACAATGATGTTATGCGCCGTGTGCGCTATATCTTCGATTTTAACGACGCAAAAATGGTTGAAATTTTTGCCCAAGCCGATTATCCCGCTACTGTCGCGCAACTGCATACTTGGCTACGCAAAGACGATGATCCTGCTTTTGTTGAACTTACGGATCTTCAATTTTCACTGTTTTTGAACGGTTTGATCAATATGAACCGTGGTAAACGCGAAGGCGTCGAAGCGCCCGTTGAGCGTAAACTCACTAACAACATCATTTTTATGAAGTTAAAAATAGCCCTGAATATGCAAGCTGAAGCCGTATTAGAAGCTATGGATTTAAGTGGCTTTAAAATCAGTAAACACGAATTAAGTGCCTTTTTTAGAAAACCAGAAAATCGCCAGTATCGTGCTTGTAATGATCAAATTATGCGTAACTTTTTGAAAGGGTTACAGATCAAGGTACGTGGAGAAGGTGAAAGTGCAGAAGAGGTAGAGGCTGTTTAATACCTAAAGATAAAAGCATATATCAACTTGAAGTTCTAACTATATCAGGTTCGCCTACCTTATTTTATTTCACACACTTCTTTGCAACTGCCTGAACAGGTTGTCTATAATTATGATTCGACTATAGATAGCCTTGGGTATTGGTTTCATTCGTAGTATGAAATACGTTTACTTTTTCAACTGGTCTCAGGGCGTTTTGGTTGTAACGATGAGTGACCGAATACTATTATATGCGAGTAAATCAAAAATTCACGTTAGGTCTGCAATCGCGCGAAAGGAACAAATTACTGAAATGTTGTTATGTTTATAATGTTTTAGATTACCTGCCATCTGCTCTAGCTAAGCAAAACAAACGGTGAGTAGTTATGGCCGACCGATAACTGATGATCTAAAAAATATCTTCTAATCAGGCTAGTTTTGTCACGCAACAGCCACTATAACTTCCGTGAAATTACGGTGGGTATCCCTTTCCTTATTTGTATAAATATTTAAAAATTATTGGACCCACTTATATCCAGGTAACTCTCATGAACAAGGCTATTTATAATTTGAGATGTGGTGACTAATTCTATAGTGGCCTCAGAAAATGAGTGCATGCATTGCGTTGATTTTTTTACACTTGTAGTTGTCCCCTCACCCAAAATACTGCTAAGTAATTGATTTTATTATGGTGGCATAAAATTTGCAATTTTCGCTTCGGCATTAAAACTTCTAATCATATTGGGAGAATTCTTGGCTGATGTGTATCCCTTACAGGATACTGATAGTAATAAATTCTACATGGCGCCGTTTAGTTTAGGATCGTCCATAGGTAATATAATGAAAATGCTAACAATTCCCCGTCTAAAGGACTCAATTTGTTTTTGGGTAAAGCAAAACAGACAACTTCTGTAACCGTGGTTTCGCTGCTACTTCTTGCCAGCGCGACAGCTTCTGCAACACCAATAACCAACCTTTATGTTTTTGGTGATTCCCTTTCAGACTCTGGTGCGCTTACGTTTATTTCTCCCGGAAATTGTCCACCTGCACCCTATTTTGGTTGCCGATTTACAAATGGCCCTGTTTGGGCTGAGCTTTTGGCTGCAGATTTAGGTTTGTCTGCTGCTACAGCCTACGGAGGCGGTACAAATTATGCTATCGGTGGGCAGAGAACTGATAATGTTCTAAACGGACAAGTGCCTTTATTTATGGCCTCAAACGGCGGCGTCGCTGATCCCGATGCACTCTATGTGATTTGGGCTGGACCGAACGACTTACTTCAGAATTTCGCAAACCCTACCCAAGCTGTGGATAACATCATCGACAGTATTTTAGGCCTATCAGCATTGGGAGCGGTGGACTTCTTAATCCCCAATGTACCCATTGCCAATCTCTGGGCATTTGAATTTAACTCCAGACTGGCAATTGGCCTAGATGCACTTGATGCTGGTGGGCTCAACATTACTCAGTTTGATGTGTTTAATACGTTTCTCGATATAACACTCAATCCGGGTGATTATGGGATCAGCAACGTAACTGATCCTTGTTTGACCAGCACGAGTCTTTGTGCAAATCCTGACGAATATTTGTTATGGGACACGGTTCATCCAACTGCAATCGGCCACCAGATAATAGCGGCTGCAGCACTTGCGGCTTTATCAGTACCAGAACCCGCCATTCTCGGTATATTCGGCATGGGATTGGTTGGACTTTTGCGGTTAAGACGCATAAAGGTAGCCTAAATAACGATAGGATTAACTGTTAGCCCTCTTCGGAGGGCTTTTTATTAGCTGCCATTTGCTAAAAATTAACTGTCTTATTGCCCAAACCAAATTTGACAAAGTTTGAGCATTCACTTAACTTATGTCTTATATAAGACATAAAATCACAATAACGTTTTTTAAATTGGAAACAATAGATGTCAAATAGTCATAAAAAAATGCCAAAGGTTGGATTTGGTCTTTGGAAAATATCTCAGGATATATGTGCAGATGCAGTTTATAACGCTATTAAAGCTGGGTATCGCCATTTAGACAGTGCTTGCGATTACGGTAACGAAGTGCAGGTAGGCGATGGTATTAAGCGTGCTATTGATGATGGTCTTTGCACTCGCGAAGATTTATGGGTCACATCGAAATTGTGGAATACTTATCATGCTAAAGAGCATGTTGGGCCTGCTTTAGAAAGGTCATTAGCTGACTTGCAATTAGACTATCTCGATTTGTATTTGATTCATTTCCCTATCGCTCAACCTTTTGTAGATTTCGATGATCGCTACCCACCAGAGTGGATAACAGACCCAACTTTCGGCAAAATGGAATTAGCACCTGTGCCTCTGTTTGAAACATGGCAAGCGATGGAAGTTTTGCAGGAGCAAGGCTTAGCTAAACAAATCGGTGTATGTAATTACAACACTGGTTTGTTGCATGATTTGATGTCTTATGCCCGTATTAAACCTTCGGTATTACAAGTAGAATCTCATCCTTACTTAACCCAAGAGCGCTTGATGCGTTTAGCTACACAATATGATCTTCAGGTTACGGCTTTCTCTCCTCTAGGCGCGTTATCATATTTGGAGTTGGATATGGCTGGAGCTGCAGAATCTGTATTAGAGCAGGCAGTCGTGAAACAAGCAGCACAAAGACTAGGCAAAACAGCAGCACAAATAGTGTTGAGGTGGGGTGTACAGCGAGGTAACTCTATTATTCCAAAAACGTCTCGTCCCGAGCGTTTAATTGAGAATTTAGATATTTTTGATTTCGAACTGACTTTACAAGAAATGCAAGGGATTTCAGCGCTTAATAGTAATAGGCGATTTAATGATCCGGGTAATTTCTGTGAAGCAGCTTTTAATACTTTTCATCCCATTTACGATTAGAGAGACTCCAGCCTATGCAAACAATTAAATATATAGAACTGCCACATCAATTGCACTGCTCAGGTTCAGTATTCCCCATTGTAGTGGAGAACGATGGTTCAATCACAACACAACAAGAATGTGCCGAATGGATTAAATTAAACATGCCTGAATTTGAGGTGAAGTTACGTGAATCAGGTGCTATTTTATTCAGAGGTTTTCCTGTTAATTCGGCTGAGACTTTCGATGAATTTTCAAATTCTTTCGGTTATCCGAATTTTACATACAAAGAATCTTTGTCGAATGCCGTTAGAATAAACTACACCGAAAGAGTCTTTACCGCTAATGAAGCGCCTAAAGATGTGGAAATATTTCTACATCATGAAATGGCGCAAACGCCTATTTCGCCAAGTAAACTTTTTTTCTTTTGCAAAAGTGCAGCCGAGGAAGGAGGTCAAACACCTTTATGTCGCTCTGATATGTTATTTGAAGACTTGGCTAAACAAATGCCGGCACTTGCGGCTGATTTTGTGAGTAAAGGTCTTAAATATACTACTCAAATGCCAGAAGAAGATGATCCTAACTCTGGACAGGGGCGCAGTTGGAAGAGCACATTAAGTGTAAAAAATCGTGCTCAAGCGGAACAAAAATTGGCTGAGTTGGGTTATAGCTGGAAATGGCTAGCGGATGCTAGTTTACGCGCTATCACACCTATTTTGCCTGCTGTTATCGACATGGGTAATCAGAAAAAAGTATTTTATAATCAATTAATTGCCGCTTTTATGGGTTGGAAAGGTGTACGCGAAGACCCTTCTAGCGCGATCACCTTTGGGGATGGTACTGATATCCCTATTGAAGGTTTGCAGTTGGCTGTGGAATTGTCGGAGAAGTACACCTTTAATTTACCATGGCAAGACGGTGATGTGGCCTTGGTCGATAATTATATGACTATGCATGGCAGACGCCCATTTTCGGGTGAGCGCAAGCGTCAAGTGTTGGTTGTTTTAGCTATCGACTAACCGAACATTAACGGTTGTTTCAAACAATTTTTACAGACCAAATGAGCCAATACATTGCATATAAAAACTAAACTGCCAGGTGTTTTAATTTCTGTCATTGTGGGCCTTGCCGCATTGTTCTTAAGTGATCACTATGGCGCACCTGCTATGTTATTTGCCTTGTTGTTAGGCATCGCCATGTCGTTTTTATATGAAGGCACCACATGCAAAGAAGGCATTGAGTTTACTGCGTGCCATATATTAAGAGTCGGTGTGGGGTTGTTAGGCTTACGTATCGCGTTTGGCGATTTAGCAGCGTTAGGTTGGCAAACTGGGTTTTTATTGGTATTGGCTATTGCCAGCACTATTGGCTTTGGTATTGTTTCAGCCAAAGCGCTTGGCTTACAAAAACGCTTTGGGGTATTAACGGGCGGCGCGGTCGGTATCTGTGGAGCTTCTGCGGCCATGGCTATTGCGGCTGTATTACCTGATAGTAAAGATAAAGACCGCGATACATTACTGACAATTGTAGTGGTGACAGCATTATCCACTGTGGCTATGGTAATTTACCCAATAGTGGCGGAACTACTCAATTTAAACCCAACTCATACTGGTATTTTTTTAGGCGGTACTATCCATGATGTTGCGCAGGTAGTCGGTGCAGGATATTCGGTATCAGAACAAACGGGTGATTTGGCTACACTTACTAAGTTGGTCAGAGTAGCTTTTTTAATGCCTGTGGTGGTGTGTATATTGTTAGTATTGAGAATAAACCTAGATAAAACCTCAGATGCTAAACCACCAGGTATGCCTGCATTTTTAATCGCCTTCGTATTATTAATGACAATTAATAGCTTAGTGGATTTACCAGAGATTGTGACGCAAGGTGCGACTGATGTTTCACGTTTTGCCTTGGTCATTTCAATTGCCGCCATCGGCATGAAATCGAATCTGGGCCAACTGCTACAAGTGGGGCTAAAGCCTATTCTACTAATAGTGTTGGAAACGCTGTGGATTGCAGGTTTGATCCTCTTAAGTTTGCCTTACATTTAACCATCAAGGTCTAATATGAGTGATATCAATGGCAAGACCAATTTAAGTGGTAAGCAAATAAAGATATCTACTGACGGGCATAAGCTATACCAACAAAAGCCCATTAACAGACGTAGTTTTTTATCTGGCCTAGCCACCATGACCACAATATTTGGTAGTGAGATAGTCTTTGCACGCTTTATGCCTGCAGGGTTAATCCCAGCGGCTTTTGCCCAGACATCTTCACCTTTTGTTATCCCAGGTAAAGACCCAGAATTAGTGGTGTTAAACGACCGACCTATCAATGCTGAAACACCCGCTCATTTACTTAACGATGAAGTGACGCCAGCAGCCAAGTTGTTTGTGCGCAATAATGGTATACCACCACAAAAAGTCGATATCAAAGACTGGACACTCACCATTGAAGGCGAGTCAGCCGAGCAAAGTAAAACCTACACCTTGGCAGAACTTAAGCAACGTTTTACTCATTACACTTATCAGTTAACCTTAGAATGCGGTGGTAATGGACGTTTTGAATTTAGCCCGCCAGCAAAGGGTAATCAGTGGACAAACGGTGCAGTGGGTTGCCCTAAATGGACCGGTGTTCGATTAGCTGATGTATTAAAAGATGTAGGCATAAAAGATGATGCTGTCTACATTGGTTATTACGCAAAAGACACACACTTAAGCGGTGATCCTAACAAAGACCCTATTTCACGTGGTGTACCTATAAACAAAGCGTTAGAAAATGAATCATTGATCGCATGGGCGATGAATGACGACGATTTACCTTTGATGAATGGTTATCCGTTACGATTAGTGTTTGGGGGTTGGCCGGCTTCTACCTCAGGCAAATGGTTAGAAAAAATTGTTATCCGCAATCAAGTGCATGATGGTGCTAAAATGACTGGTACTGCCTACCGTGTACCTTGTAAAACAGTGGCTCCTGGCGCCAAAGTAGCAGATGAAGATATGTGCATCATTCATGCTATGCCAGTGAAATCGTTAGTCACTTATCCTAAATCAGGTGAACTAAATCTACTGGCTAACAAATTAGCGGTTAACGGTCACGCATGGGCAGGGGATAAAAAGGTTGATAAAGTAGAGGTGTCGATAGATTTTGGTCAAACTTGGCAATCCACTCAATTAACGAAGGCACTCAACCGCAATGCCTGGCAACATTGGCACTGCAAGTTGTTGTTTCCACAAAAAGGTTATTACGAAGTATGGGCCAAAGCCACTGATAGTGATGGGGTAAGTCAGCCGATGGTGATACCAGGTTGGAATCCAAAGGGCTACTTAAATAATGCCTGTCATCGCATTGCAGTGCAGGTCGTTTAGGGTGTACTCAACTAACATTCGGAGTATGTCTTTGTTCGTTCTGATTTTGTTTGGGCTAAGTACAAACACATTATCAATACAAGCAGAAGAAAAACTTACTCACGACCCGATTACAGGTTTCGTGATAGGTGAATACTATGAAATTGTGCGCGCTCATTGCACTGCTTGCCACTCTGCTAAACTGGTAACGCAAAATCGTATGACGCGAGAAAGCTGGTTGGAAACTATCCGCTGGATGCAAAAATCTCAAGGCTTGTGGCCGCTTGGTGCTCAAGAGCATAAAATCCTAGATTACCTCGAAGCCTATTACAGCCCCATAGCAGTCAGTCGCCGTCCTTCAATTCCTAACCATTTGATGCCTGTGTTAAAATAACTAACTTATTACCTACAACCTTATTAGTTAGAGTTAGTGGTTAGAGTTAGCTATGAACTTTGGTATTTATACTTTAATAACTCACTACTACGCTTAAAATACCCAAGTATGCCATACATTACTATCCACATAAGCTTCATTATCCTATTATATCAGGCATTATTAGGGTGCTTAAATGTCCTTGATATTAACGAATAAAACCAAGTGATGTGCATAGTGGTTTATTATATGACTTTTCTGTGGCTCTGGATTTAGTGCAATTAGTTGACCATTTTAAAACACAAAGGTGAGCAGTATGTCTTTACGAATATTAATATTTAATTGGCGATGGTCTGCCGCGGTTATACTTTTTTTGTGTGCTTTTATGGCTTTGATGATGGGGGTATCGTTATCAGAGCGGCCAGATGTTCAGAGTGCGGATATGCTGACTAAAGCCTATTACAGTTTAGGTTTATTTGTTATGGGTGGGTTGGATATAGGCACGCCTATTGACGGCCCCATATTTGCCCGCTTGATGCTGTGGCTAAGTTATTTTGCCTCACCTATGTTGGCTGCATCCACCATTATTGAAGCGGTAATTAAAACCATTTCCCCTTACAAGTTGCATTTTCAGCGGATCAGTAATCATATTGTGGTCTCCGGCTCAGACGAGTTAACCATAACCTATTTAAAACAACTTAGACTGGTACAACCCAAGATCCCATTACTGATTATATGTGATGAAATTTCACCTATTCGAGAGGAAGAATTAAAAAGTCGTTATCACGCCATAGTGATCACAGGCGATATCACTCGCAGTTATTTTTTGTCCAAATTATTTTTGCATAAGGCAAAAAAAGTGTTGTTGCTTGGTCAAGATAACTTTCAAAATTATGAAGCCGCCCACAAAATTTTGCTGTTGCAGCCTTCATTACAAGGCAAAATTATTATTCACTCTAATAGTATTCGCTTCATGCGTTCTATGGCCGACTCAGTGGTAGCCCAAAAATGCATTAATTTTAATGCCTATCAGTTGGCAGCGTCGGCTTTAGTAAAACAACATTTGATTTCGCATTTTGTGCAAACGGTGCCCAAGGATGTGGTGGTGATTGCAGGTTTTGGTATGTTTGGTCAAACGATACTTGAAGAACTGCAACACTATGCACAAAAAGAAATCGACACTATTGCGATTATTGGTATAGATGCTAAACGCCGTATTCAAGTAGTGGATGAACAACAGCAATTAACTAATTTTTGTAACAGAGAAATATTTGAGGGTAATATTTCCCACCCAGAAGTGTGGCAACAATTACGTTCTAAAGTGGATTTAACTAACACACAACCTATTATCATTTTATGTACAGATTCAGTGGAAGATAACTTTAGAACGTCCTTGTGGCTAAAAAATAAATATCCCGATTCAATGATAATAGCACGCAGCTATCTACCGTCGAAGTTTGCTGAAAATGTAAGTGAACAATACAATATTCTAAATGTGAGCATTAATCAGTTAGTCAAAGATAATTTCCCCACCGATTGGATGACTCCCTAGACAGTCTTGTTGTATTCCGATCCAATAAAAACGTGCAATAGCTGAAGTGCAAAATATAGATTCAACTTCAATATTATAAGAGCCAACAGGGTTATATTTGACATTCAGTCACTGGAGATTATTACACAAGATAATGCAGTTCTGCATAATCGTCTTGTGGCATCCTATCTAGTAAATATGGAATTTTTACTTGAAACGTTACCTGTGTCTCTTATGGATTTCGCCGAACTGGTGAGC